>Ga0209919_1001045_pt1 | contig 13799 bp, 9 predicted proteins | sample SalPon2A_C_D2_MG_FD_185721 | JGI IMG/M metagenome (GOLD analysis project Ga0209919, IMG submission 185721) | Soil microbial communities from South San Francisco under conditions of wetland restoration - Salt Pond MetaG R2A_C_D2_MG (SPAdes)... | ecosystem: Environmental > Terrestrial > Soil >... | reverse complement strand
GGTAATCTGTTTGCCTATCTGGTTGAGATCGATCGTTGGAAGGGTCAATCCCAGGTCTCCGTCATGTAGTGTGTGTTGCATAAGAGGTTGCTCCGGTAGGTCGTCAATGGTTACGGTTCGTTTTCCATAAATAGCCGAGTCCGCAATTCCGGCTCCGGCGTGAGAATGAAGCGTGATATCGAAGGGAATCCACTCTCCACGATCCAGATATTCCACATACACATGCGAGAAGGATCCTCGGTTGCGGGGATCGGCCTTGACCACTTTAAACCGAGTGGGAACCCCAATCGATGATAATAGGGCAGCCGAAAGGGTTGCCAGGTCATCACAATCACCGTAACCGTACTGCAGCGTTTTGGGCGGGGATTGCAGGTATTCCACCGCATCCGGATCACGGACATAGGCAATGTTGTGGTTCACCCAGTTGTAGACGGCCCCGGCAACCTGGCTGTAGTTCCTGCGGTCCGGATGGCCGGTTCTCGGGTCCTGAGCAATCGAGGCCGTTATCGCGACGGCTTTGGATCGAATGCGTGGATCCGCTTTGTACTTCAACACATAGGTGCGCATCGCATCCAGCACTCCGTTAAGTCCCGGATACCTCATGCGGTGATAATGGGGACTCTCAGGCCATGGCATTCCTGAGAGTCCCATCATCGGCTGTACCTGTCTCTGGGTACGGGGGGTTTCTGTATAGTCTACATACTGCATTTAGCCTTGTCTGAGCTTCTCTTTAAGGACTTCGATCACCGAGGTGAGAAACCTCATTTCCGCACTAGTGGTCTCGATCCCAAATTGAGTGGTCAGCATAGAGGCAGCCTGCCTGGCAGGCAGATAGGGCAGTGTGGAGGTGATCACCGAAAAATTGGAGAGGATCGGCCTCAGAATAGCGGCCACCCTGGAACCTTCAATTCCACCTGAGAGCGAGCGGGATACCAGCTCGCGTGAGAGATCCACCCAAAAACGGGTCGGGATCTGCAAACCGTTTTGTTTGAAGGAGTGCACATTCTGATCAATCAGGGCCTTCAGGCTCGATCCGTCCACCTCACCGGATCCCTGGGTGAGCAGGGCCAGGGAGTGATCTAATAAAACGTGTTTTAATTGGTGCAAATGGGGGGTGATATCCATGGTTTCATTCTCGTTTGGGGTCTGGGCTGCTGGACTGCTCTTCAGCTCCGATAACGTGGGTTCGGATGCTTCTGGATTATTTTCTGGCAGCTGTCGCGGCTGTTCGGTGATTTGGTTTGGCGTGACCACGAAGCTGGAGAGAAAGGAGCCCAGCGTGTGGGATAATTTTTCCACCACTTCGGGGTGGTCACTGGCCATCTGCACTAAGCGTTCCATACCCGTTGTGCCCTCGGTGTCAATGCCTGCGTGTTTGAGCCCCATCTGCAGTTCAAATTTCTCAAATTCCAGGCGCCGATTCTTTTCTTTCAGAGTTTCCATCTGGCTGCGCACCTGCTCCAGCTGGTCCTGGCTGTGATGAAAGCCCGAACGTTCCTGTTCGAGCATTTCCTCGCGCAGTTCCCGCAGTCTTTTGGATTTGCGGTCGCACTCCCGTTCCAGGTCGTGTATCCTGCCCCGCAGGTGGTCCATCTCAGTCTTTACCTTCCCGGCCTCAGTCTGGTAGATCTGCTGTCGCAGGGCTTCCTGGTCCCGCAGATTATGGAGATCCAGTTGGGGTGTCTCTTTTGAAGCAGTGGATGCGGGTGAGTTGTTCTGAGGTTCGTCCAGGAAAAAATCGATCGCCTGGACCGTCCCGTCATCCTTTTTTTGACGGATCTGGTAGCGGCCCGCTCCGTATTGCAGGCGCACATCACTTTTACAGACCGCGTTCTTGCGCTTGATGGTTTCAAGGCGCTCAAAATGGGCGCCCTGCTTGCGCATCAGAATCCCGTAAAACTTGAAATTCTCATCGACAGATTCTCGGCTGGTGGCAAATTCATCGTCCTCATCCGGCTCGATGATCCGCATGTAGGAGGAGAGAGGCGGACGTCCACGGCCTTTGGGCTGATCGTCGACAATCGCCGGTTCTCCGTAGACGCTACGATCGCTTTGGGCTTCCTGCTCGGCGGGGAGGTTTTCTATAATTTCTGCGCTGGTTGTGGCTTGCTCGGGGCTCATGTATCCGTGTTTCGTGATGGAACATGAGCAAACCTACTGCTGATTTAAAAGGCGGGCAATGCGGCTAGCTAACAGCGATTTTTTAAGAATATTGGCTGTTAAAAAAAACATTTCACAGGATATTTGCTAATAAGTGTGAATTTGAAATAATTACTGAAACCCTTTAAAAATTCAGGAACCCATAGGAAACAGATTGCGACTAAATGGGCAAAAAATATTATAAAGAAAATAGTTGGAATGAATTACTGACTACTTTTTTCTGATCGAATATTTCAAAATAGTTAGATTTCGAAGCACTATCGATGTTACTATTTTGCAAAAAGATACCTGAAACATGCTAACTAATTTTGCCCTTGAACAATTGGGGTATCAAAAATATACCTCCTCAGATTGTATTAAAGCCCGGTTTTATATGTTCATGGTGTATCAAATTAAAGGTATCTCCCTTAAAAGTGAGGGTACTCCGTTTCAAATCTTTAGAAAGGACGATGATGATTTAGTTTTTGGCATCGGTAATAGTATAAATGAGATGGCGATCGAGTTTATGGGGCGCACTTTTGCTGATGATGAAAAAGAGTGGTGCAAAGAAAACAGAGTATCTGCCCCATTTCTTGTGATATCGATAGCCCATCCCCATTTAATCGAATCCAAACCGGAATACTGGAAGGTTGAAGATGATAGTACCAAGCGAACTATAGCGACCTTTCGTAGCTTTCAGGAGCCAAAAGATTTTTTAAAAAAGAAAGCAGCTAAAATTATGCCCAATCTGATTACCTCATTAGCTGTAAATTTTTCAACCTTTAACGAGTACCAATTGACTGATCCTCATTATCAGTCAATACAATTTGATCGTTTATTTAGAAAGGTCTATGGGAAAACTGATCAGGATATCTTAGTTATCCCATTTACAGAAGGAATGATTGCTAATCTCATGAAATTAAAAGGGATAAATAATGAGGAATTGCAAAGTAAGACACAAAAGGCAATTCAACTAGTTAATAAATTGAATCAACGTGTTTGCAGATACTATTACAGAGCCCAGAATGAAAAAGATCCGTTGAACAAATTCATTTACTATTGCTCAGTTCTTGATAATCATCTAGAGATAACTGCAAACATTTTTAGGGGCAAGAAAATTAGGAAACAGATTGAGTCTAATATGGATAGGCTTACAGAATTAAACGCTGGTGTTAAGATCGATTCAATAATTCATGCTGGTAGCCTTAAAACACGTTTTATTTTGTGCTATCTACTTAAATGGTATGAATTGACCCTTCAAGATTACAATAATTTTGAGTCCATTCGAATTGCGCGTAATAACGTTGCTCATGGTGGTGAAATAGATGAAGAAGATTTACCAATCAGTTTAGCAGAAAAGCTGTGTATAAAATTACTATCTGGCTATTCATCAAATTGATTCTGCATAGAATTTTATGACAAACGTGCTGAGGAAGATGCCATGTGTCCTGCTAACGAAGTGACAAAGGTTTTGATGCCGGTCATTTTCGATATTTCTGAGAAATGGCCATCGTTGACTGCAGTTCGTGGTGAAGTTATTATGGATGCACTGGTATAGAGCTGTTCCTGCATCAATTTTTGACATAAAAGATTGTATCGGTCAAGGTAGGAAGCTCCAACAAATTCTTTAAATATCGGAAAGTGGGGCGAATTATCTTTTATAGGGGAACGGGACTTGGCGGCATCTTCCACTAATATTAACCAACCAGTAAACGGGCGTGGTTGTTGGCCAAACCAACCCTCTCGGTACGCTGTCCAAAAATCATGGGCAGTTCCAATAGCTTCTTCTGTTCTATTATTGAAATTATTACCAAAAGAAGGTCCGATTTGGCTTTTTAACTCAATAGCAGCAATTAATTCTCCCTTATAAGTGACTAATAGATCCCAAAGTTTAGTTGGTCTGAAATAACCAGGTAAGGTCAAGACGGCCCTTTTTTGATGAATTTGTGCGTGTTCAGGACCATTGGCTCGAACGATGTCTAAAATTAATGAGAGAAAACCGTCCATATTTTTCCCGGCTGTGACACCAGCTCTCTCGCCTTGATCAGCTTTACCAGATTCAATCTGTTTCTTTTTTGCCGCTTTGCGATTTCCCCAAAAAGCCTGTACCGCTTCTTTCGTTTTAAGCTCGTATTCAACGAGATCAAGCCCCATATTTTTCTCCATTACCCCCTAAAGCTGACCGTTCCTCATGATTTAAATTATAAAGTCTGAATACAGCATTATTACAGGCTTCTATATCACGATTAATAGCAGCAGAGTAAAGTTCATTTCTAAGTTCTTCTGAAACGTCAGACCAATACGGGATACGAATGCGCCTTAGGTACTGAGCTTGAAACCGTAGGAAGCCACCACGCATTTTTGTTGAATATGTAGAAATAAATAGTTTCGTTAATGCAGATAACAATATAGCCTGTAAGGCACGAAGATCCCATTCATCCGAGATGATATAATAAAGGTTATGGTGTGGATAAAGCCTTCCATCCTCATACACAATGTGGGCTTCGCCCTTTATATCAGGAATTAACAATTTTGGCATATGCGCATATTCTGGATTGATTCGGTCAATTGTTCGATACCAATTATCTGGTGATTTCTTTGCAACGTGTCGTTTACAAATAATTTCTTTGCGCTCTTCCAAGTACTTCTGCAACCGTGGGTAGTTTCTGAGATCGACTAATCCCCGATTACTTTTAAAAGGATTGATTACACCTAATCCTTGCCAGTTAACTTTCCCGGAAATGATGTCTTTAGTAGTTACTAATGGCAGTTTGCGATCTGGTTCAACGTCGAGTGAATCGTAGTTACCTATAAAAGCTTTATCCGCACCTGTTGCTACTCCGATTCTTACTTTACAATTGGTGTCTTCAAGTGATGGGTACTGCTTTTCAAGGCGCCGGATTAAAGACATTTGATCTGGAGATTCTAATAACCATGGTGCCGAACCATTAACGACATTATTTAATTCTTTAACCGTGTCGTCATATTTGGGCAAAACGCTGCTTTTAAGTGTATGGGATAGTTTTGAAAATGTAATTTGGTCGACATTAGGACGATGAGCAATGCGTGTTGGCCCTGGTGAATTCTTTTCTATAATCGTTATGGCTGGATAAGCAATTACTTCTGAATTAAAAGCGGGAGTATCTACCATATCGACATAAATTTTCAAATGATATCTATCCGATATAACTCGCCGTAATGGCCCCCCATAGCGATTCTTCATCCATCTATCTGAACATATAAAACCTAGACTACCACCTTTTTTAAGCAAGCTTAGGGAATGCTCAATGAAAGGAATATAGATGTCCGCCCTATCAAATATAGTTTCATAACGTCGCCTGTACTCTGTTAAAAGTGCATTGGGTATTTGTTCCTGGCGTACATAGGGTGGGTTACCAACAACAAAGTCGAATTGGCCATCCAAATTTGTTAGTAGAAAGTCTCCTTGGATTAACCATTTATCTGCAAGTGATCTCGCCAAATCATGATTGAATTCATGATCGAGATATGAAATTATCACCTTATATGTAGTTGAATACGTTTCTCGATGTAGTTCGATTGCTCGTATAGCATCACCAAGTTCTTCAACTACATTAGTAGTTACAGAATGGACTTTCCAACTACTAACCAGTCTCTTAACTATTGGTAATAAGAAATCTCCCTGCCCAAAGGATGGCTCAAGAATACGTTGTTTATATAATGGTTTTATAGAAGTGTAGTCGATCAAATCCAATATAAAATCGACTACTTCAGAGCGAGTATATATAGCTCCGCGAGATTCGACTCCTTCATTAGTTGCTAATTTAGCAATAGCAGCGCTTATAGCAGGGGATGAGCTACTAAAATCGTCAAATAGATCAAAACTTAGCTGCTGAACTGACAAAATTATGAAGGTTTCTAAGTGATTAATCGGTATAGTTTAAGCTTGACAGCTTACATAGCAAGGTAATGATAATATACCAATATGATAACTTGAGAACACGAGCAAGTTTAGTAACAGCCCTTTATTTTTGATATATGATGAGTAGTTATTTTATCAATAAGAATTTTTTTGTTTCGCTGTATTTACCGGCTATAATTCTGTAAAGATACACCCCACTCGCTAATCGTGCTCCGTCAAACTGAACATGATATTTTCCAGCATTTTTAAACCCATTTACAAGTGTCTCTACTTCTTTGCCAAGAACATTATACACTTTAAGCGTCACATGACTGGGTGCTGAAATTTGATAACTAATCGTTGTGGTGGGATTAAATGGATTTGGATAGTTCTGATCTAATTCGAATGAAGCAGGCAATTTAGGCCCTACATTTTTTATATCGGTATTTACCCTATTCCCAATCGCAAACCAGACTGGAAACGTTGCATCGATTGCAAACTGTTGCGGATTTCCAGTTCCATTTATTTTATCATTCATTAATGGCATTTTATCAATTACACTATGGTTAGCTGATTGGTATACGGCTATAGTATGATAGGCTACTGAATCGTCATCCGGAGAATATGTCGGGTAGCCTAAACCTGCCAGGGGACCGGCAACGATTCCTAAGTTTCCGGTACTAAAATCACCTGCCATCACGTAATGCTCACCTGAATTTTCATCCCAGTAATCAAAAGCAAATCGATTAGGTGATGTCTTTGAGAATGATGGATTTCCTACATCTATTCCCTGTTGTTGGGGTGGTAATACATTTGATATTGCACCATTACTTACATCAAGCAGATCTATGTTCCAGTAATGAAGCGTATCTCCCTGGGCTCCCAAAATTTGATTGTAGGCATCGAACATCAAATAGTTCCCAGTTGGATCAAAGGACATGGCGTCTGCATATATAGCCGTCTTTGTATTTTGGCCATCATATGAGGGTGTAGTGATTTTGAAATTTTTTTCCACATTACTATTAAGATTGTAATAATAAATGGTCGTATCCGCATACACAGATGTAAGGGCAATACTGCTTAGTCCTGGTCCAATTGACACGCTTCCCCATACACCACTTGAATCAATATACTGTTCCTGCGGATTTTGAGGATTTGTATAAAGTGCCTTAAGATTATGATTCCCATCGACAAATAATATGATTTGACCATTATCAGAAACCGCAGGTTTATTAGAAATTGTTGTCTGACTCAAAGGGTAGAAATCGGCATTTGATACTGCAGCCGTTTTTACCATATAAATAGAATTTGGATCACTTGAACCAGTATTCGTCATCAGCAAATAGCGAGGACCGACCACCATTGTAGTGGGGGGAGGGGCAGCTCCAACACTATCAACGACTCCAACACCATCCCATGCATTCTTTACAGCAGTAACTTCTGAACTTGATCCTCCATACAACTCAGTTGCAGCGCTAATTGTTGCAATACGTGCATCAACAAACTGAGAGGAACGGGTTAGATAGGAGGTCAAAGCTTTGTACCAAATTTGTCCTGCTTCCTTCCTACCAATCGCTTGAGCAACTAGATAGAATGCATGATTAGGTATGCCACTATTTGTGTGAACGCCACCATTGTCTGCTGTCATTTGCACATACTCAGTTAAGGTCGCGGGTTGCCAACATGGGTCCCCTTCAACTCCTCCATTATGTGGATTAGAGAGATCCCTAAGTGCACCCGTCGGATAATCCGTATAGTCCTTGATAACTTTTTCTCCAATGGTCCAATTTGCAGAATCGACCAAAACAGCAAATACATCTGACATTGATTCATTGAGAGCTCCTGACTGATCCACATATTCAAGGTTTGCTGTATGCTCAGTTATACCATGTGTCATCTCATGGGCAGCTACATCAAGACCACCTGCTAACGGCTTAAATACTTTATTACCATCTCCATAACACATGAAATAACCATTCCAATACGCATTATCCATCGGTTGGCCATTTTGAGTGACATGCACGACAGAAAAGATGGTCATCCCACTATCGTCTATAGAGCTTCTGCCAAACATATTATGATAGAAACCATAGGCAACCGAAGCGTTATAAAGAGCAGAGATAGAGCTTGGATCACTCCACTGGTTATTAGTTGACGTTACAAAGTTGAACTGTGATTGAGCAGTTAAATCTGAATCACCGAGATTTAGTGTTTCCAATCCACCAACTGGGTCGCCAGGGAGTTTAGAATCAACCGCATCATACATGGGTTCGGCTGTATCTATCATGTAATAAGTGCCTCCAATTAAATAGGAAGAAAATGATCTGGTTACACCGTTCAGGTCTGTACCTGAGCTACTCACTGGGCCATCATGGTCTACGTTATCATAGGATTTTAAAATATTTCCATCAGACGCGTCGATGAAATAGTACCAGTCATGAGAGACTCCCGTTCTGGCTTCGACAAACCAGGCAAGATGTGGAATAGGCATATTGCCATACCAAATAACCTTTTTAGCGGCTGGTCCGGAATATCCAAACTTATTCTTCATAAAATCAGGTGTCGATAACCCAAAACCTTTCGATTGCAAATCTTGTTGCACAATTGTTATAGCAGTTGATGGAGAAATCGATCCTGTAGTATCACTAATTAATGGTGTTGGCACATATTCTCCATTAAATGATGTCACCTGACCAGTACTATTGATGTGCAAATAAGCATCTTTTGCCCAAACCGGTATGCCTTTAAACTCTTGCTGAAACCGGACATGAGTAAACCCTTCTTTGTCTGTTGAGCTACTTTTTATTTTAAATTCAGATGATGGATCGGAAATTTTAAGCAGTGATTTATTGTCTACAAGAAATTGTTCAGCTATTGTAATTTTTTCGTTGTTAGTCAAAATGGATGCTATTTTGTTTCCAGTACTCACTGGTTGAAACTCTATCAGACGGGGTGTACCTAATTTGTTATTCCACTTTATCATAGCCGGCATTGATGTTGGTATCCGAAGCTTTGAGGGATTCGTTTGATTCAGACTTTGAATTTTCCTGGTAGAAATTTTATTCCCATTTGATGAGGTCAGTGTAATACCATTTTTCCTTAGAAAATTTAATAAGTTGCCTCCCGCATTAGTCACAGAATTTCCTATGAACTGACTTTGGATGCGAGATTGAGACTGAGTGGGAGATGCCAAATTCTTATGAAGTTTGCTCTGAGCAAATAGTGTTGACGAGCTTATAAGAATGATACCTACACAGGTGGGGAAATTTTTTTTGGGGAACATATGCCCTCAGCTACTCATTATTTAAATTAATACGTTATTTAGATAAGGGGTAATTAGCCCCTTGAACACTTTAAAATATCGGCACACTAATCTAACAATTAAATGACTAGGATTTCTTTTAGTGGTACCCAAACGATGATTAGATATAAAGCACATGGGTTAATAAATTAAATATTGACAAATGTTTGGTGGGTTATCGAATATTTCTCCCTTGGGCATGCCTACAGGTAGACAGTGAGGACTGCTCTCTTGACATTCTCCTTATTAACGTGTTAGATCGGATTTTATATATTTTTATTTAATTTATTTGTAAAATAAGTTAGTGCCCCTTGACTTAGACTGGATAATTATACACATTAATAAAAAGCAACTATTTATTAATAAGGCAGGCTATGTTACCGCTCTCCAAAAATGGCGCTGGATTTAATTTCTACAATAAAAGTACTCAAGGGAAAGCTATTTCAATGAGCCTTTTTTTGTATTTAATGCTGGTAGTATTTTTAGCAGGTTGTAATTTGATAGGGGGGAGAACACAGTCAAATAATGGAATATATTTGACGACAAATGGCACTCAGTTTCATGTAAAAGACAGTATAAATGTCACACTAGTCAACAATTCAGCCTCAGGCATTGGAACTTCCAGTTCGTGTGGTCCAACATTTAATTTATATCAGCAATGGATTAATAAACATTGGTCTGAAACAAAATATATATTGCCACCGACGTGGGGATGTGCCAATTCTCTGGATACTTTAAAGTCCGGGGGTAAAATCTCCGAGACTATTCTCGCCAACTATTTTGATACAACAGGAACATTTCGCCTAGTAACCTCTTATTATGGTATGAATAGTCATCGTGAAACAATTTTTTCCAACAAATTCACATTGATAAAATAATTGAATCGAGGGACTTTCCATTTGATAATAAGTCATAGGTGTGTCAATAGTTTCCCACTCATAATTCAACTAGATAGAGCTCAATTTGGCCTAACAACCCAGCGCAAAAGGGGCTAAGATACAAACAACGATCCTCAATTTAGGGAAGACCTTGCGAATAAGCTAGTTGCGGATTCATGCCCAACGGGCGTGGTCCTCTTAATGCACTTGATAAGTGTAATGCAAGAGCCCTCATTTATTCTGAGATAATTTGATCAGTTTTGAAATTTACAGCCCCAAAACTCTCTGTTGTTTTAAAAGCTCTACACCTGTTACGTCCTCATATCTTTCATTGAGTTTTTTTCTAAGGTTAAATAACCTTCTCTCAGAGGAATCTATTAATTGTGAAAATAAACATACTTGTACTTTGCCAACCTCAACTTTATGCTCGTTTTCAATAACTTGAACAGGTATTAATTTTTTATCAAAAGATTGACCGACAACAAAGGCATTTATATAAGGTGTCCTATTAAGGTTCCACAATTAATAAAATCTTCTACATAACCAACAGCCTGATTTCGTTCGACTCTACCTAGTTTGAAGCCACCTCTTTTTAGCTCAATAATCAGAACCTTATTTATGCTTGTGATTTCATTTTTATTATCATAGCCAACTGTACCAGTTACAGATAGAGTAGAATTACCTAGCACAACTATATCTGGTCTTTTTCTATAATTGATAAATATTGATTTATCCACTTTCTTTTCAAAAACTTTCTCAACTGTAGTTTGAAGTTGATTATTTGAAGAAAACTCTGGAGAGTCGAATTCGGGACCAAAAATCCATCGTGCATTCACGATTAGTGGATGGAGAACATGTAATTCGTCAACGGTAGAATCATTGGAAAGCTTTTTTATCGCTTCAATTACAGAAATTCGTTTATCTATTTCATCAAGTACTGTTAATGCATCCTTAACACTCCAATTTTCAAGTAATTTGTTAAGTCCATCAATATCATCATGTGATAAAGTTGATAACTTTTGCAATAATTGACTTCCACTCCTTGTTTTTTCCAGATTAATAACTGTTTCAACTGCTAATTCTATCGAATCTTGCCTAGCTGTAGGGCTTGACAGAGTTATGTGTTTTATAGCTTCATTTAATTCAAATTTTGATAAGGGGGTTAATTCATTGTATTCGCGTTGATAATTCGCTCTTATTTTTTTTGTAGTCTCCTCTATGTTTTCTCTAGCTATATCCGCAAACATTTTATTTATAACAGCATGAATTTTTCCGAAAATCGGATCAAGAGACTGATCTCTTTTAAATCCAGACCAATCTTCTTGGATGTAATCGGCTAAATCATCTGTCTGTACTACTACAGAATATCTTTTAGCTTCTTGACTTCTACCATCTAACACCATTTCTCTGCCCAGCACCCAAGAAGGCTCTCCAACTAATCTTCTACCCTGCCAAACAGCTATTCCCTGATAAATAGTTGATTTTCTTGATTTTTTAGAATCAATAAGATGTACTCTTAATTTAATATTATTAATAGTGAGATCTTCAGTAGAAATTAATCCATTATGTTGTTCTAATTCTAGGGTTTTCCCATTTATTAACACGATAAAGTTTGGATCATGTAAAAATCTTGCTGAAATAACCTCGAGAATTTGATTGTGGTCCGGTAAATTTTTAGCAACTTTAACAACTAAACGGGTACCATGATCATTGGATTTGCTAAAACTTTCAGATTTAATTACAAATGGTTCTTTTTCACTTATTGTTGAAATTATAAATTTACTTTTAATACCCTCCTTTCCAGTAATAACTTTATATTCATTATTAAAACATAACATTCCATGTCTGCCGACTCCATTTCTACCATAGGCATATCGTTGAATATTTATGCCCTTGGGGAACAAGACTTTTCTTCCTTGGTGCTTTATCCGATTATACCCCAATTTCATTCATCTTGAATAAAATTCGACTTTGTTCAAACCTATGCCATTGTCTTCAATCGTTAATTCTTTACCAAGTTCATTTGGAATTTTTATTACTACCTTAGTTGCACCAGCATCCCATGCATTTGCAACTAACTCGGTTAAAGCAACATCAGGCGAGCTACCTAAACTTCCAAGTGTTCTTAATAGATAATCTTCTTCAAATAACGATCCTTGAACAATAGCCTTTTCGGGTTTCATATTAATAACATTATTAAATAAAAAAGTTGATCATTAATCTATTCATTTTTGGGATTTAATTTAAGAGACAAGACAAAAAATCCGAACGAAATATAAAAAGTATTGCCAACAAATATATTTTAGTGTGCTGAATTGGAAAGTGCAAACTAGGGGTATTAAAACGTTCCAAGCCGTTTCGTGAATGCTTCTATTAGCGGTTGAACCTCTGAGGGGCTCAAATTCATCTCACTGTTCTCTTCATTTTATCTAATTGCATATTAATTAGCTCATCCACTTCCGATTGAAAGACACGGATTCGGGACATCCTTTTACGTCTTTTATCATACAGGAATGGCCTGAAATCAAGGTACGGCCGCCAGCAATTGAAAAACTCCGATTTGCTTACCCCACCGAGAGTCTCATCAATGTATTGCCAGGCTTGTTTAACCGTGAGCGGACGATCAAATTCGTTGCTTTGTTTTTTGTTTTCTTCCATGAATATGCCGTTTTAGAGTATTTGATTAGGAAATAACAAATGGGTGATATAGCCTAAATAAATTAGGTACCTCTTTTTCACATATGTGTTTTTGACTTCGGCTTGTTTGAAAATCTAACAATCTGACAAATGTCATATAGTATTGTATTCATAACACTTAATGATGTTAGATTCTACGTTAGATTGCTGTCTGTTTTTCTAACGTTAATCTCACAATCTGACGCTATTCTAACGCCTTTCTAACAAGAAATCTAACATTGTTAAGTAATTGATATAGTTTGTTATATAACCTCGATTTTGTACTTGTTAGATTTTGGTTCGATGATTTTCTTCGCGTTTACACATTTTCAAAAGCGACTTAAAAAAATTTAGAATGGTACTTCTTCTTCGAAGTTCTGAACCTCTGATTCTGATCGGATTTCATGTTCGTGCTGTTCCCATGCTGTTTTTATAAATGACTCAACATCTTCCGGAACTGGAAACAATTCATTCAGCAGATTACTTGGATCTCCGACTTGGTAGTACTTAAGAACATAGGAGTGCTGGGTTCGGTTTACGGTTACTTTCTCATGGTTATAATCGAAGTATTTACCAAACCAACGCTTTGTCCCGGTCTGATATCCACCACATTGTTCGAAATAGGACTTTAAAATGTCACGGAACTGACTCATCGATAAGGCTTTATCACGTTTGTAATCTTCATAGGTTTGGTAGCATTGTCCCAGGCTGACATAGAGTTCTTTTAGCCTATCGTTATAGTGGTAATGCCAGGACTCTTTTATTCGTCCTGAGTTGGCGAGATAGATGATCTGATTGAGTAGGGCATTGTCCCTTTGATTGACCCGGTTCGTAGCAAAACGTTCGAGGACTTCCCGGTAGATAAAGTTTCGAAAGTCTGGGTCTACACCAAAAACCAATTCGTAACACGCCTGCAGACGCGTGT
>Ga0209919_1001040_pt1 | contig 13817 bp, 31 predicted proteins | sample SalPon2A_C_D2_MG_FD_185721 | JGI IMG/M metagenome (GOLD analysis project Ga0209919, IMG submission 185721) | Soil microbial communities from South San Francisco under conditions of wetland restoration - Salt Pond MetaG R2A_C_D2_MG (SPAdes)... | ecosystem: Environmental > Terrestrial > Soil >... | reverse complement strand
GGCATAGCATCACTTTTTCCAGACCAGAAAAAGCCCCGGATCACTAAGGAACCGGGGCCTGGTCGGATCGTTCGCCTCCGAGTGGGCGGGAAGTTGTTAATTATTCGGAGCATTCCAGGCTTCCATTCAATCCGGGGGAATTGATAACCCGAGGGTATCATAGCCCGGAGCGAGGTGTCAAGCTTTCATTTTGCCCAAGCCACCAGCGTCTAAGTTTATCACTCATCTTTCACCTCCCGAGCCTATGCCTCGTGCAACATGCTCCGCTTCCGGTGGTTGCTCTGCGAGGGCTTCATTCAGCATATTTAATACATTGCGATATGTGCCAACCTCACGTAGTTCGAGTATTGCTTCAAATACAAATGCCGCTGCCGCTGCCGCTTCCCTCACTTTATCACTCATAATTTACCCCCGTTTTCATTCAATAGCGCAATTATCCACACTTTGAACACTTGTGCAAGCTTTTATTTTTAATCGCCGTCTTTTGGTCTTTTCATTAAATACCCCACTTAGCTTTCAAAGCCTTAATAACCGCACTCTTGCTGGTGTCATTATGATCCGCACCATAAACGCACATTTGATGGTAAATCGCATTCTGCGACGCGCCGCCGACCATCAAAGGCGTGCTAGTCGCATTCGCTCCAGGATTCACAACCGACTCAGCGCCCAAGTCAAGTTTAGTTCCCGACGCCGCCCCATTAAAAGACATGGCAAGAATTGCAGGTTGCGCCGCCACCGGCACGCCAGCAAAGGCCGCAGTACCGGCGCCAGCGTTCGCATTAAGTGAACCAGCCGCCGCCGCATTGTAAAGCCTGACCTTCGTTCCACCATTAAAGTAGAACACATCCGCATTGGCGACCCATGTTAGCGGTGTATAAACCACATAAATTGTATAAGGCTGTGCCCTAACCGGATACCCGGCTGCCTGCATAAAATCGTTCACGCCGTCCCATAAACCACCTGGCCGCCCTTTCGCGTCAACAACCGGCAACGGTTGGTTAGCGGCAACCGCCTGCGCCCACGCCGCACCACCCGCGATCTGATTCGCCACGTTTGAAATTCCCGTCGCGATAGTGATTGACGCCGCATCCGACAAGTCCCAATTATCCACCAGGTTCGCCGTTGGCAACTTCGTCGTCACACCTGTTCGAGCCGCCCAATAGCCATCGAGCGCATCATAGCAGTATAACACGTCCTCGGGCGTAAGCATGTGCAACTGACCGTCAACCGGGGCAGCCGGGAAAGTCGCCCCAACGCTAGGCCATCCTGCGGAGTCTGGTATATAGATACCCATTACAGCGACACCGGAGCGCGAGGCCCAATCCCGATCTGGATAGCGGCGATCACAGCCGCGCCGCTTGTCTGCGTCAACACCGCGCTGTATGAATCACCGAGATTCACTTCCCGGAAAAGATAGAACTCCTCCAGGAGCGTAAGAAACTGATCTTCAAAGCGCCACACTTCCACCCCATGATTGAGAATCGACAGGGTTGCCGTCGCCCACGCCGCCACGTTATCCATCGAAAAAAGGATATTAAGCCCCTCGGCCTTCACTGGTGGAGTCACCCCATCAATGATTGTGGTCGCCACGCCAGACGCGACCGCGATGTCGCGATCTTTGAATAATGCCCCGTCTTTCGATTGTGTTATATCCATTTCAGCACCACCTTATTTCTTTAGAGTACCATATTTAACGGGCTTTTCAAGCATATAGTACACGATTGCCGAGCCCACAACCGTTGACACGACCCCGATCAGGATTTGCGGGAGGTATTCTCTGATATTCATTTATCACCCCTTATATGCGCCTGCAAATGCGCGTCAATCCGTAGATGAGCCTTATCACCCGTCCCCTGCGCATGTTCAATGCTCTTTAACACTTGCGCCAGCGCCACCTTCACAGCCAGATAAGCGCCCCCACCCCCGGCCCCTAACACCGCAAGCAACTGATCCAAGTTAAACTCAGTCATGCCAGAAACAACCTTTTTTCTTCATTCCGACGCGCAACAAGACCATTACTCACCACCTTTTTACCGCCGACCGTGATATATTTCCAGCGGTCAAACTCAGCAGCGGCCCCCGCATAGTCGCCAGTGTTCAGCTTTCTAAGGAGCGTCGAGTTTTTGAAATTCCCAGCCCCTATATTGTACGCCAGCGAAATCAGAGCATCACGTTGTGAAGCCGACAACGGAACCACCACCGACGAATTGACGGCATGAGTCGCCGTTGCCGTATCCTTCACCAATAGTTGCTCAGCTTCCGTCGTTGTGATTCGCGTGAACGATTCACCGGGCAATATCTTATGCCCCCACCCAATCGTAGGGATCCCCGCAACATCCTTATAGGGCGTATCACTGAACCCCTCGAATCGCTTAATAAGGGAGTTCATCCCGACCCGCCCGAAAGCGTAAAAAGCCGCAACCGCCGCCAGCAGCCCGAATAGCAGCTTTTCCCGCCTTGTCATTTGTTTTTAAGATACGCATACAGCAGCAACCCGCCAACACCAGCGAACAGAATCTTGTTACCGACCCCGCCCACGAAATCGAGAAAGCCGCCGGTCGCATCCTTTACGCCGGCGACCGCATTATCGACATTATTCACAACCGCAAGCCTGCCAACCAGCGGATCAGGCATTTGCGCCTGCTTCGCCTGTAGGTCGCGAATCTGCTGCAATAGCTTCTGCGCGCCAGCCTTATCACCAGCCTTGTTTGCCGCGCGTAGCTGAACCGTTAGCGCGTCAATCTGACCCTGCAAAGGTGAAAGGGCCAAAGGCTCACCGGTAAACATCGCCTTAAAATCAGAACCGATTGCCGCGACAACATCGAAAAACGACGCGCTTTGTGGAGTAGTGGCAGCCATTATTTCACCACCTTGTACAGCATGACAAGCCCAGCGGCCATGATTGCGATCCCGGCATACTTGCCAACATTATTCTGCACATCGACAACGGTAGGAAACGACGCGCTTGCCCCCTGCGTACTGGCCGCCGGAGTCTGAACAGGCCCACCATGAACCGTCTGAATGATACCCTGCCTTACTCCCCACAAGTTGTTAAATGTGTTCTGACCCTGTGTTGCTATATTGTTAATGTCCTGCATCAAACTATTAAAATCCATGTTTCACCTTCCTTTCAAGATAACGCTATATACGCCAGCGCCGCGAGCGCCGCAAGTATCGGCCCACCAGCGGTATTCTTTGCAACCGTCCCGGCTGTATCAACAACCATCTGTTCTTGCGTCTGTTGTGGCACGTCCGGCATCTTAGACAACCCAATCGTTGACTTTATCCCCATGGCGGTTTTAGCAACATTCAGAGCAGTCCCGCCGACTTTCCCAACCGCATCAACAACCGGGGCCGCCGCCTCTTTCACGCTCGCAATCGCGCTTTGCGCTTGCTGCACTGGCGTCACAACTTGCTGAACAGGCTGCACAGCCTTCTGCACTGTGTTGATCTTGCTAGTGACGGCCTTCACGACCTTCACAGCAGGCGCGACCGTTGGTGTTACCGACGCGCCAGCAGCCGCAAAGCCGATCGTACCAATCACAACCCCACCAGCCAGCAAAGCAGCCAGCAGCCAGGGATCAGACTTGTGCGCCTGCGCAATAAATTGTTTGAAGTCTGGCCGTTTCACAATGTCAGTATATTCCGGGCGGTTCGCCATCGCCCTAAAAACGCTCGCCCGATCCGCGCCGACAATGCCGAGTGCCTTTTGATACTGCGCAAAAGCATGACGCGCATTTATCTGATCCGATGTTGACCTGTGCGCCTTCAACGCCGGATTGGAAAAGGTAGCCAACCGCATAGCAGCTTGCTCATACGGGGCATAGATAGCGGCAGCGGTCGCCGCCGATGGGTTAAGCATGAAAGCGTCAGCCAACGCCTTATAATTCGGAACGGGCACGCTGATATAGCCAAGTTGGGCCAAGCGCACCCTTTGAGCAGGTGTGCCGCGAGTCAGAACGGTATTTATATAAGTCTGTGAAAGAGCCACCGCGCACCACCTTTTAAGATTTTGAAACTGTCAGGAAAAAAGGGGGCGATGCTTTGCCCCCTTCATTGCCTCGGGGTTATACGTTAGGCGATCAAGCCCTGCGAATAGTCCTGCAACACACGCACCTGACCCGCACCCGTAGTGGTGAAGTTCAAGAAAGCCTGGTTGGTATTGTACAGGTTCAAGAAGCCGCTTTCATCCTCCTCAGAGAAAGGAATCCACACGATGCCCGTTTCATTGATCCGGGTAATTCGAGCGGTCGCCAGGCGAGCAGCGAACCATGACTCATCGAGGATTGTTTCACCGCCGATCTGCAAGCTGATATTGGAAATCACAGCGTCAGAACCAACAGCGGTCGCGGCAACTTCCGCCGAAATCAGCAACCCACGACATGAGTTACCAACCTGTAGCTGAATCTGCGTAGTACCAGCGCCAGCAAAGGCCGCGAAAGCGTCACGGATGAAATGGCGAGCCTGCGCAACGCCCTGCACGCCAGCCAACTCACGGGGAGCCGACTCATTCACAACCACTTCGACAGTGCCCGTGCAAGTGGTAAATGCAGCCGCAGCGGTGAACGGGCCACCAGCAATGGAACGGAAATCAGCAAGCGCGCCCATAGTGATTTCCAGCGTTATACCGGTCGCCTCATCACCATTGATTGCAGTAGCCAGGTTACGCAACGCCTCATTTGAAAGGTGCAGGTCAATCGCAAACTGTGTCACCTGCGGAGCGGCCAGCGGCGCAATGGCCGCCGGGGCTTCTTCACTTGTGGAACTCAGCAAATGCGCGGTAAGGCCCGAGCAGTTGATAAGTTCACCGTTCTGAGGGCCAGCAACGCGCATTACGATGCCGCTAACGATTTTACCCAGCCGGTTTAGATTGATGGCTGTCGGCGCGCCGACATTCGCCATGCTCAGATTGAAAACAAGCGCCAATTCTTTCTGGATGTTTTCTTTCGCAATGTCGATAATCAGACGATCACCAGCAGCCGCGATGTTCGCGGTCGCAATGCGACGGTAGCGGGGAGTAGTCCCCGGAAATACTGAAACTTTGTTGCCCATGTCTTTATTCTCCTGTGTTAGTTATTTTGTTTTTAGGATCAAGCCGACTTGGGCGGGATCATTGACGCGACTTTAGCAAGCACGCCGGTTTTTGCTTCCACGATGGCAAGCACGGCGAAAGCCGGGGCAATCTTGAGCAGTTCATTAAAAAAAGATTTCATTTTTGTCTCCTGTGACATAATTTGTCAGTGCAATTTTTTGTCAATGGCGTGACAAAATTTGTCACCCGTGCGCCGAGGGTATCACCAAGCGCGCCCCCTGTCAACAACTTTCTCGCCGTCTTTCCAATATGCCCGTAAAAAGCCGCCCTGTTTCATTTTAGGGGCATCGAGCAAGCCGGGCGCGTTATAATCACGGGCAAGCTGTTTCGCATCTTCCGCCGATAAATTGAAGGCGTAGCATTCCGCGCACTGTCCGCGAACGGTAGGCGCGACCAATGTTGGGCGCTGTGTGATAATCAGTGACTTGAATCCGTAATGCCTGGAACGTGTACCAACCCACCAGTTGCGGCGATCACCCTGGGCTAATACAGTGTCAGCCTCATCCACCACCAGCAACCCACCATTTGACATTGCAGGCGAAAGCACGAATTTTAAGAAGTCATGCCAGTGTATAAATACGTTACACCCTTCCGGCCACACGTTAGCAGGTTCAACCGGCGAATAAACCGCAACCGGAACCCCAGCGCGTAAATAGGGCGGAATCTTTAGCCGGGCAAGGGTTGACTTGCCAGACATTGTTTGACCTGTAATGAACTCATGCATCTTTCTTTGCCTTGCGGTATGCTCGCCACGCTTTGAACTTCGCAACCACGCCACCAATTTTTGATTGTGCCGGTTCAGTGTTCAGAGCCGGGGCCGTGTACCCTATGCCAGCACCCAACACCATCAACCATTCGGGCGGCTCTTTTCCGGGGTTATTCTCGAACCACGTCGTCAGGATCTTCGTATATTCCTTGCGCGTTTTTTCGTCGGCATCATAAAGACCGTTGGACAGAACCGCATTGACACGATCCTGGATAGACACGATCAGTTGGGCGGCCATAACCGGCGACCCTTTCGGCTTCGCCTTGTGGCTTCGGGTTCCGCTTCCCTTCGGGCGACCGCGCCCCCTCTTTTCGGTCGGTTCTTCGACCGTCACCGAATCGGCCAGCGTTTCCCCGCTTGGTTCGGGTAAATCGGCTTTGAAGTCCTCAGGCTTGACTACAGCCCCGTCCATGTTAGAGTCTTGGGCCGGGGTTTTGATTTCGTCTTTAGTTTGTTTTGTCATTTTTGGCTCCGTAGGGGTTTAGTATGGTTAAAAAGGGTACAGGAAAAAGGCGGGGCGCGCAAGAAATAAAAATTGCTGTAAAAGAATTTGATAAATTAGTAAATTGGGCGGAAGTTTTCCCGCGCTCGGGTAGACCGGATTTAAGGAAAAAACCAACAAGACACCAGCGCAAGGTTATAAATCAACTAGAAGAAATGCTTGTCGAAAACGGGGGCGCAAAAAGATTTCACGGGGTGAGGCGATCAAAGCGCCGCGATATATTGCAGGCGGCGACCGGCACTGAATCAATCTTCAAAGGCTATTTTTCACAAGGGGAAATGAGGATCACGGGGGATTGGGCCGTGCTGGACATTAAAAAGGCCGGGGTTGAATTATATTACCGGGGATTTAATCGAACACCAAGAACGGAAATCGAGGCGGCAGAATTTACAGCCGAGGCATTGAAAACGCGCCCCCATGTTAAAGTGTCGTCGGTTGGACTATCAAATAAGGGCGGTCAATTTGATATGGTGGGCATCGAGCAGGATGAACGATTGATTGATAAGGCGAGGGCCACCTATCTTAAATATGCGGAAATGACACGGCTCGGACAAAAGCGTGACAATTATTACGGGCAACTGGCAGCGCACCCACGCTTATGGATGACAGGAATAGCATTTACAAGACAAGTCTAATAAATACAAAACGGGGGAAACAATGAAGGTTTTAATTGGATGTGAAGAAAGCGGGAAAGTGCGCGACGCTTTTATAGAGCGCGGTCACGACGCGATATCATGCGACCTGTTACCGACCCGCTCACCGGGGCCGCATCGCCAAGGCGATATTTTCGCTTTTATGGAATCGTTCCCGGACAACCACTTTGATCTGATTATATTGCACCCGGATTGTACGGCATTGACCGTCGCGGGGAACAGGTGGTACGGGCGCGGCAAGGCGGGGCACGGGGAAAGAATAAAAGCGATAGAGAGCACGCTGGAAATGTGGGCGCTCGCAAAGCGAAAGGGAAAAAGGGCGGCGCTTGAGAATCCGGTGGGCGTTATTTTTCCGCACATCAAAAACGTGGTGCAATATGTTCAACCCTGGCAATTCGGGCACGGGGAAACGAAAAAAACCGGGCTGGCGTTATATAACCTACCACCTTTAACCCCGACCTACATTGTGGAGGGTCGCGAGCAGAGAATCTGGAAGATGCCGCCCGGCGAAAACAGAAAGCGCGACAGAAGTGAAACCTACAGCGGAATAGCGGACGCTTTCGCGGATCAGTGGGGCGCGCTGGATGGCGTTTAACTGGTGGGTCGCGGACTCTGAAACAGACCCTTTTGAATATGGCAAGGAAATAAAGCCTTTCTGCTGGGCCGTTTATAACGGCGAAAAAACCTTGACATGGTGGGGAGAACATGCAACGCGCGATTTTATAGAGTGGGCGAAAAAACAGAACGCTAAAATATACGCGCATAACGGGGGCCGCTTCGATTGGATGTTTTCGGAAATCGTGAACGAGATTGACGGCGAACTAATGCTAATCAATGGGCGCATCGCTCGCGCGAAATTAGGCAAGGCGGAATTAAGGGATTCATATTTGTGTCTTCCGGTCCCGTTGGCTGGATTTACCAAGGGTGAAATAAACTACGAAAAGATGCGCCCAAAAAACCGGGAAAAATACAAGCGCGAAATCCTTGAATATCTGATTTCGGATTGCGTGAACCTGTACACCCCGCTTTCAGCCTTTTTTGAAATGCACGGGCAGAAACTCACGCAGGCAAGCGCGGCGCTGGCAACATGGGAAAAGATGGGCGGCGAAAGGCGGCGCTATGGTCCGTCGCATGACGCGCGCTTTCGCCCGTTTTATTTCGGGGGGCGGACGGAAGCCTTTGAACATTGCGCCGGGGCGCGTGGTAAATGGCACGTCGTCGATATAAACTCGGCTTATCCGCACGCCATGACAAAACAACACCCGCTAGGCACGCGATATTATGAATTGACCGGCGAAGCGGCAATGCTGAAATTGCGATCCTGTCCCGGTTCATTCTGGACGGTTGACGCGACTTCGCGCGGCGCGTTACCGATCAGGGATAAAAAGGGCGCGGTGCGGTTCCCACACGGGCGCGGAACGTTCACCTGTACGGGGTGGGAAATCCTGGCCGGAATTGAAACGGGAACGATAGACCTTCACGATTGGAAGGCGCTTTTTCCAGAACAGCACGAAACAATGGCCGCATATATTGAGCGTTTTATAAAAGAAAAGGAAATGGCGACCGTTGAAAGGGACAAGGCAGCAGCGGCAAAAGATTGGGCGGCTTATGAATACTGGAAAGCGCGCAGAGCCTTAGCGAAGCTGATCCTGGTATCCCTCTACGGGAAATACGGAAGCAATCCGACAGAGTACAAGGAATTTTACAAGGGCGAACGACCGGGGCCGGATTGGTTGCCGTACCAGGTAACGGGCGAAGGCGAAAACCTGGGTATGATCTGGCAACAACCGGCAACAAACGCCGAATTTTTCGATGTGGCGCTTGCGGCTTCAATTACGGGCCACGCGAGGGCGGCGCTATGGCGTGCTATTTGCGGAGCGAAGCGCGTCATGTATTGCGACACTGACTCGATGATCTGTCAGGATTACGGGGATATTAAAATCGGGGCAGAATTGGGAGCGTGGGATCTGGAAGCAATCGGGGATTCGCTCTATATCGCTGGCAAAAAGCTTTATTGCTTGAGAACGCCGCAAAAGCTTTTTAAGGGCAACCCGGAAGGGGGCTGGAAAAAAGCAAGCAAGGGGGTTCGCGTCGGGGTGTCAACAATTAAGCGAGTTGCGAACGGATCAGAAGTTTTTGTTGAAAGGGACGCGCCAGCGATGAAGCTGGACGGTTCGCAAGTTTTCATCGGTAGGACGATTAAACGTACTTTTTGAATAAAAGTGTTGCAATGTGTTTTTTGCGTGATAGTGTACGTGGCAGAAAGAAAATGAAACGGGGGTAAATAATGAACTTAAATGCTTTTATAGAAAATATCGTTATGGCCGAAAATGACACGGCAATCGGCTACGCGAAAGCTTGCGGGGCACTGGAGGCGGCTTTAAACATAATCAAGATTAATCTTGAGTGCGGCGATTCACCGCAAAAGGTCATTGAATATATGGATACGTTGAAATAAAAGGGGATAATATGATTTCACATTTAAAGACTAACCATGAAAAGGAAAGCACCGAGTTTCCATGTTTGATGATTACCGATTTAAAAAACCTAGTTGTACTTTTTGAACAGCCGGAAAGCGGTACGGTCGTGCACGCTGGCAGGTCAAATTGGCGCGTTGGCGTGACCTACCACAATTTTAATATGGGGCTATTCTCACTATTTAAGGGCGAGATTACACTTTCAAATTGACGATGGGGTGCGGCGGTTGTCGCACCTATTCGCCAGCGTGAAAGCTGGAAAACTAAAACAAGGGGTTTAACCATGAGTAAAAAAGAAGCTGAAAAACTTGAAAACGGGGTGACATACGAACGCGAGCGCGCGCTTGTGCTGCCGACGATTTCACTAAAGCCATTTAAGGCTGGTGATGAATTGCCGTTCACGGTGATTAGTGAGATCATCGAAAAGAACGAAACAGACGACAACGGCGAAAACGCCCTGGGCGATGACGGCAAAGAAAAGGTGCTGCATATTCTCCAGATCGTTAACATTCGAACCGGCCAGGAGGGTGAGATCGTGCTGCCGTTCATGGTGCTTAAGGCGCTGAAACTCGTGAAGGATGGCTATTTAAACAAGTCTTTCGTGATGGTCAAGGGTGAGAAAAAGAATCGCACCGATATGTGGGCGGTTTATCCTATCACAATCAAGTAATTCAATGGGGCCGGGGAAACTCGGCCCTTTTATTTAATTAAGGGGGAAAGCTTTGAAATTGACACTTAAATTTATACAGGGGTTTGACTCTGCAATAAAGCTTTTCGCGGTTATCACAAAGGACGGGGCTTTAATAACAGAAAATTTTTCTCATGGTAAATACGGCGTAAATGCGCCAGTGAAGACCAGCCAGATATTCCTAAACCGCGAACACCTTGAACTATTATTAGAAAGTATTAAAAAATCAGAAGGGGGAAACGAAAATGCCAGCAGTTGACAGTGAAATGCATGCGCGGTGTTATATGCGGGAAATTGAATCGAGCGAAACAGACACCGAGTTAATGAAAGTAATTGCTGAATCAGCAAAAAGCAAGTATATTGCAACGGCAGATTTTAACGAAATATTAAGGGCGGCATTTGCCCGAATTGACGAGGTAAAGACGGTATGATTCCACAATGGATGTTAGTGACAGGACTAATCGCGGCGGGTGCGGCGATTATTAAAAAATTGACCGATGAAAAGGGGAAAGATGATGAGCAAGGTGAAAACGGTGTACCCGGCGAAAATGATGAACATGCAACAGCAAACAACGGCCCGAAAAAATGCGGGTGCGGATCGTTCGCCGCTGCCGATGGATTTTGCAAAAAGTGTCGGCCAGCCCCGGAAAATGAAGGTGCTTAGACAGCGGGTTTCGTTCGCGGTGGCATTGTTTGTCCTGGTCGCGGCCGTTTGGATGCTATGCGCCAGTATCGCCGGGGCCGATGAATGGGGAACGCCTGACAAGCAAAAGCACAAGATTGCAAGCGCAATCGGAACCGAAGTGCTATATGTTGGGCTTCGCGCTAATGATGTGCCATACGCCGCTGAATGGGCCGCTGGCACGGTTGTCCTGGGCGGGGTTGCAAAGGAGTATCTTTTTGACCCTTCGCGGTTGAATCGCTATCCGGCCCGGCCAAGTAAAAAGGATATGCTCGCGAACGTTATCGGGGCGGGGATGGTTTATGTTGGGATCAAACTCGGGGAGCGCTTTGGCGTGAATCCGTTTTATTGGGAGTGGTGAGTGATGAAGATTGATAAGCTGAAAGAGGTATTAGAATCGCATAAGAAATGGCTGAATTGTGAAGGTGGAGAAAAGGCAGACTTGAGCGGGGCAAAATTGCGCTGGGCAAACTTTCGTAGGGCAGACTTGCGCGGGGCAGACTTGAGCGGGGCAGACTTGCACGGGGCAGACTTGCGCTGGGCAGTATTGAGCGGGGCAGTATTGAGCGGGGCAGACTTGCGCGGGGCAGACTTGCGCGGGGCAGAGTTGAGCGGGGCAAGATTCTTGGAGATACACACCGATATATGGACAGTGCAAGTGCATGCTGAGCATGCGCGCATCGGATTCCAGTATCACACGCACGACGAATGGATGTCTTTCAGAGATGATGAAATTGACACCATGGACAGACGCGCCCTTGCATGGTGGAAGATTTACAAGCCCATCGTTGCGGGGATGATTGCGGCAGTAAACGCGCAGGAGGTGAAGGGATGAGTGACAGATCTGGAAAAGAAAACAGCAACGACTGGCAGACCCCCCAATGGCTGTATGAACAACTAGATGCAGAGTTTGCCTTTGATTTCGATCCTTGCCCCAATTATGCGACATTCAATGGCTTGGCTATCGAGTGGGGGAAATCAAACTTTGTAAACCCACCATATGATAGAATTAACAAACCCCTATTCATAGAGAAAGCCTTTGAAGAATGGAAGAAAGGGAAAACGTGTGTTTTGCTGATACCATCTGCCACAGGAACAAAGCACTTCCATGATATTATCCTTCCTTATGCCGAAGTTCGTTTTGTGCGAGGGCGGATTGCTTTTGTTGAAGGTGGCAAGCGCAGAGATAGTAAAGCTACGGCGAAAGGCAAGCATGACAGCATGATCGTTATTTTCAGAGCAATCGAAGCCAATATGCACGACTGGGAGTTTTGAAAATGGACATTTTAGACTGGATGAATCCACTGAATAAGGTGCTGGACATTGTCGACCAGGCAGTGCCAGACAAGGATAAGGCGGCGGAAATTAAGGGGCATCTTGACGAGTTACGCCAGCAGGTTTACATGAAAGAACTGGATACGAAAACGATTCCATGGGTGGATGCCACGCATAAGATGGGGCGGCAGATTATGGCGCTAGCACAACTCGGGTTTTACGCCTGGGCCTTACATGCCGGGGTTGAGATTACACCGGAGCTTGTGGGCGGGGTGTCGGGAACGGCGGCGATTTATACTGCTATGAAGGGGAAGGGGCGATGAGTGACGAACTAGGGGAATACTGTGTTTTTTGTGGGGGCGAACTTTACCCGATAGAAAAAATGAAACGGGGGGTTTTCAAAACCGTTGGTTATTCGTGTGCCGTGTGCGGTCTAAGATATGAAAGAAAACCAAACATTGATTTGCTACGCAGACACATAGGCTCGGGGGCGGCGGATGATATAGCGAGGGGGAAAGGGCGATGAGTGAAAAGGAAATCGAAGTTGGTTACGACTTTGTGCGGGTCGAGGTTGAGCGGCTCTTACCGAATCTGAAACCGGAAGTCTATTTTTCATGGTCTGATTATACAGACGGAATGACATTTACGGCGGATCAAGCAAAGGAAATAGGGAACGCGCTCATTGAAGCGGCGGGGGAGTGTGAAAAATGAGTGAAATAGAATTTTATTGGTTGGTGTTTGCGGGGCTGGCGTCGTCTATGGCGCTAGGGCTGGCGCTTTTTGAAGTGTGGCGTGAACCGGATGAAATCGCGGAACGTGAGAAAAAGCCTTGCGGGTATCGCTTTCCAGATGAGCCGGAGAACGGCGACAACGTGCGGATTGATAGCGTGGTCTTTGTCTATCGCGATGGGTTCTGGTGTTTGAAAAGGCCGGTTGATCTGGATTTGCACTATCTTAATGTGCTGGATGAGTTGCGCGCGCTGGAAGGGGAGCCAGTGCAAAGTATTGGGTCGGATGGATGTTTTGATATTTTAAGGGGGAAATGATGAAAGAGGCGCAATATCTCCCGGCTCTGATAATCATTATAAGCGCCGCTGCGTCCATTGTTTGCTTTGCCGGCGGCGATGTTAGGCGCGGGTTGTATTGGGCGGCAGCGGCTGTATTAAACGCTAGTGTGACTTTTTAATAAAAACCTTGCGTTAGTGTTCAAAGTGTGGATAATTGCGCTATTGAATGAAAACAAACCAAAAGGGGGATAAGATGAAAAAAGTAATTATTGAAGATCAAGGCGATATTGTGAAATTGGATAATTTACCAAACAGCGTAGAAATTTTTGCGATGCGCGATGATAAACTTGTCGGCATGGTAATAAAAACAGACGAAGGTTGGATGCTAAGTCTAGGCGGTGAAATTGGCTGGTCTGGTCACTGGCGCAAAAGGAGGGACTGCATGCTTGATGCCGAGGGCGACGGATTTACATTTCACATCCCGTAATCTAAGCCCTTGACATCCCCTCCGGGCTATGATACCCTCGGGTTATCAATTCCCCCGGATTGAATGGAAGCCTGGAATGCTCCGAATAAATAACAACTTCCCGCCCACTCGGAGGCGAACGATCCGACCCGGCCCCGGTTCCTTAGTGATCCGGGGCTTTTTCTGGTCTGGAAAAAGTGATGCTATGC
>Ga0209919_1001039_pt1 | contig 13820 bp, 12 predicted proteins | sample SalPon2A_C_D2_MG_FD_185721 | JGI IMG/M metagenome (GOLD analysis project Ga0209919, IMG submission 185721) | Soil microbial communities from South San Francisco under conditions of wetland restoration - Salt Pond MetaG R2A_C_D2_MG (SPAdes)... | ecosystem: Environmental > Terrestrial > Soil >... | reverse complement strand
ATCTTCCAGCCGGCCAGCGAAATCGAGCGTATTCTTGGCAAGGATGCTGCCGAAAACTCATCCAGCCTTGATGTCAGCATCCGTAATAGCAGCTTGCCGGTGTCCTTTCATCTGGGTCAAAGCGAGAGCGGCATGACGGTGGTTTTCGTGCCCGAGGCCTACCGCATGGAGATGGAGCAGCAGGACCGTCGGCAGGAGATGGCGGAAGCCGTCGCCCGTATCGCGCTGGAGATGGCGCATGAGGTCAAGAACCCCCTGGCGGCACTGCGGGGTGCAACACAATGGCTGGCCGAACAGGATATTTCAAATTCAGCGCGCGAAGCTGTTGCCCAGATGCTCAATGGTGTTGACCGCATTCGTGATCGTATCGATGCCTTTTTACAGGTCGGGCCACGCGCAGCCGTGCAGATGGAGATGACCAATATTCATGCCCTGATCCAGGATGTAACCCGCTACCGGGAAGGTCTTCGGGTGGAGCGGGTATTTGATCCCAGCCTGCCGGAAATTCTCGTGCATGCACCGCGCTTCAGGCAGGCGCTGGAAAACCTCTGGCAGAACGCACTGGAAGCAGCTGAGAGCCATATCGAATGGCAAACGCGCATAGCACCCCTCGTACACCTGCCCGGGCATCAGGGCCAGGTCATCGAGATTCGTATTACCAACGACGGACAAACAGTTCCCGAGCATATGCGCGAGCATCTGTTCGAGCCCTATATTACCGGCAAGGAGCGCGGCAGCGGTCTTGGTCTGGCACTTGTGCAGCGGGTGATGGTTGAGCACAAGGGGCGGGTCAGCGCCCATTTTGAACATGGGCGTACAAGCCTGATTCTGCATCTGCCCCTTATCGTGGAGGAGGCATCATGATGCGTGCACTGGTCATTGACGATGATGAGGGCATTCGCTGGATTCTCAACAGGGTGCTGGATGAGGAGGGCCTTGCTGTCTCGCAGGCCGGCAGCCTGGCCGAAGCCAGAGAAGCCTTGGATGAGTATGATTTCGATATCGTCTTTCTTGACGTGTACCTGCCCGATGGCAATGGCATGCAGATGCTCGAAGCCGGTGCGTTTGACATGCCGGTCGTCCTGCTGACGGCCGAAACCACATTCGGCCATGCGGCCCAGGCCTACCGCATTGGTGCGATGGAATACCTTCCCAAACCCTTTGACCTGGATGAGGTACGCAGCCTGGTACAGCGCATCCGCCCCACTGCAGAACCGGAGCAGGAAAAGGTCAGCCTGCATGAAGGGCAGATCCTCGGCCGCAGTGCCGCCATGCAGCAATTATTCCGCACCCTTGGCCGGGTGGCCGCTTCGGATTTGACGGTGCTGATTACCGGCGAATCCGGCACGGGCAAGGAACTGGTGGCTCGGGCCCTGCATGAGCGCAGCCAGCGCGCAGACCGGGCCTTCGTGGCCATCAATACGGCAGCGATTCCGGCCGAATTGCTGGAATCCGAACTGTTCGGACATGAAAAGGGATCCTTTACAGGCGCAGACAGAAGCAGGGAAGGCCGCTTCGAGCAGGCTGACAAGGGCACCCTGTTTCTCGATGAAATCGGTGACATGCCGCTTTCGTTGCAGGCCAAAATGCTGCGTGTGCTCGAGGAAGGGCGGGTGCAGCGTGTCGGCAGCAGTCAATCGCGGCCGGTGGATGTGCGACTGCTGGCGGCCACCCATCAGAATCTGGCCGCCAAGATTGCCAAGGGAGAGTTCCGCGAAGATTTGTTTTACCGTCTGAACGTTATTCCCGTGCATATCCCGCCCCTGCGTGATCGCCGCGACGATATTCGCGAACTTGCCAATCACCTGCTCGATCAGGCGGCTGAAGAGCTGGATATGAAGGCGCCGATCCTGCTTGATGATGCCGCCAACCTGTTAAGCCGGCACGACTGGCCTGGCAACGTTCGGGAACTGAAGAATGTCATGCGCCGGCTGGCTGTACTGACCCCGGGCGCCAGCATCACCCTGTCCGATGTCGCCCTGGCGCTGGGCAACCCGGATAACAAGCAGGAAACCGAAGAAACGCTGTCGCAGGCAGTAACACGCTGTACCCGCCAGTACCTGCACCAGCTCGGGTATGCCGAGGCGCGGGATCTGCATCGCCATATGCTTGAACAGGCAGAGCCGCCGCTGTTGATGCTGGCCATGGAGCGCTGTCAGGGGAATCAGTTGCAGGTGGCTGAAATGCTGGGCCTGAACCGCAACACCGTGCGCAAGCTTCTGCGCAAATACAATATCGATCCGGCCTATTTCAAAGGCTGAAGCAGGCTACGAGGCAGCAACCTCTTCGAGATAATCCAGCAGATCCTCGGCATTGGCCGACAGCATGGCATAGGCCTGCTCAAATCCGTCAGGTCCCCCGTAGTAGGGATCCGGCACATCGGCCGTAATATCCCCTGCCTCAAACTGACGCATCAACAGGACGCGTGAAGCGGGAACGCCCATGGCAAGCAGGTTGCGACGGTTTTCGCGATCCATGGCGACAAACCAGTCCCATCCACTGATACCCCGGGCAGTAATCTGGCGCGCCCGGTGCGGACTCAGATCAAGCCCGTGCTGTTCGGCCGTGGCTGCGGAGCGCGGATCGGCACCTTTGCCGACATGCCAGTCGCCCGTTCCCGCCGAGGCAAAATGATAGCGCCCATCAAGCTGGCGTTGCCTGGCGGCATGGCGGACAATGATCTCGGCCAGCGGCGAACGGCAGATGTTGCCCAGACAGACAAAAAGTACGCGGACCGGTTCAGACATGCGCATTCCTTTCAGCCTGGGAGGGCTGCAGATAAACGGGTTCGGGATAACGCGGCAGTGCCTGCCAGTCCGGCACACGGCTCGCCGCATGACGCAGAGCCAGTGCCAGCGCCTCATCGCGTGACAGGGTTAAGGGCAGTCGCTGCCAGCCCGGCAGAGGGACGGCCGGATCGGCATGGCTGACGAAGCTTGCCGGGGGCATGTCCGCCACATCATCCCAGCGCAGGCAACAGTCAGCAGACAACGCATCGCCTGACTTATAGCAGGCCATGAACGCCTCTCCAGCCCGTGCATCCTCGAGCACATGCACTGCAGCATCCGTATCGGCCTGCATGGCACTGATAGCCAGTGATGACAGGTGCAGCAACGGACGCTTCAGGCCGCTGTTGAGGCCGGCGATGGTGGCAGCGCCAATACGGATGCCGGTGAAAGAGCCGGGGCCGCGGCCAAGCGCGAAGGCATCAATATCCTGCCAGCCGAGACCGGCCTGATGCAGGAGTTCAGCCAGGGACGGGGCCAGGCTGACGGATCGCGGCAATCCGCCTCCGGCATAGATGTAGAAAGCACGCTGACCGGCGAGCAAACAGGCCGCGACCTGACTGCAGGCTGTATCCAGTGCCAGAATGTTCGTCGGTATCATCGGTAAGGTGCTCAAATGGGCCTACATCCAGGACTTCAGCGCCTTGCGCAGGGATTCAGCATACACCGGATGCTGCAGTCCCGGCACCGCAATGGCCCTGGTGGCCGGCAAAAAGCGCGTACCCATGCCTGCCGTCGGGAAGATGATTTTTCGTAATGGCCTCATGGGGGAGGCAGCCTAGTGCATTGTTTCAGTTGCGCAAAGAAAAGGCGGCCTCCAAAGGAGGCCGCCTGAAATGGATGTGAAAAGCCTAACTCAGGCGTCCGTAGGAATGCAGGCCGGACAGGTACATATTCACGCCGAGGAAGCAGAACACCGTCACCAGGAATCCGGCAACCGCCCACCATGCCAGCGCCTTGCCGTGCCAGCCGTGCGACACACGGGCATGCAGATAGGCGCCGTAAATCAGCCACACAATCAGCGCCCATGTCTCCTTCGGATCCCAGGACCAGTAACCGCCCCAGGCTTCCGCCGCCCAGGCAGCTCCGAGAATCGTAGCCAGGGTAAATGCCGGAAAGCCGATGGCGACGGCCTTGTAGGCCAGCTGATCCAGCTGATCCAGCGATGGGAAAACGGCCAGCATCCTGGAGCTGCTGTTTTTCGCCTCCAGCCAGTGGCGGGTCAGGTAGGCCATACCGGCACCGCAGGCCACGGCAAACGAACCATAGCCGACGAAGTTCATCGGCACATGAATCTTCATCCAGTAAGACTGCAGGGCAGGTACCAGCGGCTTGATCTCGGCCTGACCCACGGAATCCAGCCAGACGCCGAAGAATACACCTGCCGAAACCAGCGGCATGACAAACGCACCCATGGCCTTGGCCTGGTAACGTTTTTCCAGCGCCAGATAAACCGCTGTGGTAATGCAGAACAGCAGGATGAATACCTCATAAATGTTGGAAACCGGTGCGTGCCCGATATCCATATCGAACAGGTACGACTCATGCCAGCGCAGCAGCAGGGCCGAACCGCCGGCATAAATACCTGCATAGGCCGACCAGGTAGCCAGGCGACCGATAAAGGATTCAGGTGCAAACAGATAGGCGATATAGGATACGGCCGAGAAGATGAACAGCACGTTCATGGCCATGATGATATGTCCGGCAAACAGATTGGACTGATCGACATAGGAAATCATACTTTGGGCAGGCTCGAAGAACGTCCATACCCAGGCCAGCACCACCATCAGCACACCGCCATCAAGCCACGGTGTGAAATTGCGTGCCATTTTGGCTTCCATCATGCTTGGCTTGATAGCGCTGCCGACAGCAGCCAGCGCACAACCCAACAGGACTCCGGTACCGCCCCAGATCACTCCCTTCATGCTCAGGATTTGATACAGGAAAGCGTTTTCATCGTAGCCGTCCTGGCCGAACATGGCCATGGCGGCGATGCCGATCATCAGACCGAGATAGGCAGAAAAGCGAAGGTAAACCCAGCGTCCCCGGTTCAGGTTTTCCCAGACTCCGGACTCGGCAGTCATTGTATTAGTAGTCATGAAGCACTCCCTTTTGTTTTATTGCCGGAAAAATCCTGCGTAAGCTGTGTGAACAAATCATTAAATGACTGTTCGAAGCTCAGCTGATTGCGGTTGGCCATGCCGGCCAGGCTGACATGCAGCTTCTTCCCGTCCTCATGCTGCCGGATAATCAACCAAAGCTTGCGATGCGGCATATAAAGCATGATGCACAGACCAAGAACCAGCAAAGCACTGCCGACCCATACAACATTCATGCCCGGATCACGGGCCAGCTGCAGACCGGTGTAATAATGCAGGTCGTAATCGTCCAGCGCGGGCAACAGCGGCCACGGCAGTTTCGGCAGCATGCTCACTGCCTGCAGGGTGCGCATAGCCATTTCCTGGAATTTTTCCGGGCGCTTGTCGCCGAAAACATCCCGCATAGCTCCCTTAAATGCCTCCAGATTGGCCTGCTGGCGCTGGACGCCGCTGGTATTCGCATTGAGCCGCTTCATGAAAGCATGGAAAAGCTTCCATTCATCCGGGTTGTTCAAATCAATCCCCAAGGCCACCGGCTTATAATCCGCCTTGTCGCCGGTCAGGGAAATCGACATGAAGGAACCATGGTTCACGCCTTCGGAATCAACAAATGGATTCTGGAACATCTTGATCTTAACAGGCTTCAGGCCAGGCCCGCGCATTTCAAACTCGACTGCCGGACCGAGATCCCTCCATTTGTTCGGTTCGCCGGGATTGGCCATATTTTCAACATTGTAAGGCTTGAAATCGGTCACCTTGATGGAAACGCCCGTCTTTTTGTCTGTCCAGCTCTTGTAGACATTGGTCTTGACGGTGTCGATCTGTTGCGAACCATCCATGTGGAAGAGCTTGAACGTGATCCCCGAACCGCCATCGCCAAAACTGGCCTGATAGATGCGCACGCCCTTGTAATACAGTGGCTCATTCACAATGATGTCCGAGGTCAGTACTTCCTTGCCCTTATCGATAATGGTCAGGTTACTGCGGAACTCCTTGGGGGCTCCGGTCGGATAAAAATCGATGAAGAAGGTGTTGCAGCGCACCTCAAACGGCATTTTCAGGTACTGGGTATCGGTACCCTTGAGAAAAGAGATTTCATTTTCCGTCTGCCCCTCCGGCACCGCCATATCGCCGCGGAAGCCGTAATGCACACCGATCCAGCCACCGATCAGAATAACCAGGATGGCGGAATGCACGAGGATATAACCCCATTTGTTCCAGCGCCCCTTGTCGGCGCGAATGGTTGTGCGCCCCCCCTCGGTGCTTTGCTTGAACTCCCATCCCTGCAATCGATGCCGGAATGCCTCGCCGAGCGCATCCGGCGATTGGTCCACATCCATCTTCCATTCCTGCTGGAACTGGAAATGTTTCAGCGATTTGTCGGCCAGGCTCACCTTGCGCGAGCGCATTTCCTTGAGCATGCGTGGCACGTTGCGCCACAGGCAGGCGCTCAACGAAACCATCAGGAAGCCGAGAATCGACAGGAACCACCAGGTATGGTACATATCGAACAGGCCAAGGGAGCGGAACACCCAGTACCACAGTGGCCCGAATTGCTGCAGATATGCGCCCTGATCCTGATTTTGCAGAAGTACGGTGCCAATCACCGAGGCAATGGCTAATACGACCAGCAGAATGATCGCCAGAGACATTGAGCCAAGGCGGGCCCAGAGAGATTTGATGAGGTCAGTTATGGATAGCATGCGCGGCATGTTAGCTATTCAAGTGCGGCGCGTCATTGCCGAATGATGGCGCAATCATTACGCCATATGCTGATGATTTTTGATGCCCGGCCGCCGGATGCCAGGGCAGCAGCAATACGGCCCTGTAAATGCCGGTGATGGCGCATGTGATAACGGCATCCGGGAACGGCCGTCTGCCGACCCTTACGATTCAGACTGCTGGACAGCAACAGGCCGCCGCATGCTTTTGCCAGCAGCCTTACCTCGGCATTGCCATCCACGCGCACAGCCAGTTGGGATTTCTGATAACATGCTGAAACAAGACCCGGCCTGGCGGGAAACACCAGTGTGATGCTGCCGGGCCAGGACTGGCGAGCCATGCGACGCAGGGCAGGGCTGATAAACCGGGCCAGTGACAAAGCCATTGACTGCGAATCCGCAAGCAGCAGGAACGGTCCCTTCCGCTGTTTGAACTGCTGCATGGCACGAACACCTTTGCGCGATGTGGCCATGGCTGCCGCTCCGGGCAGCGTCCCTGTCTGATGCGCCACCAATCCGCCTCGCCGCAACAGGCCTGCTGCGCGCAAGGTCCGGATTTTCTCGCTCGTTTTCCGGCTTTTCAGAAATTCAGCTCCCGGCCATTCACCCTTCGGAAAGGATAGCTTCCGCCTGGGCCGTGCGGTCGTCCTTCAATCGGCGGTTCAGCTCCTCGTCATGCAGGGCCAGAATCTGGACAGCCAGCAAGCCTGCGTTCTTGGCGGCATTGATGCCGACTGTCGCCACAGGCAATCCTGGCGGCATCATCACTGTCGAATGCAAAGCATCCTCACCGTTAAGCGGGCCGGCAGCAATGGGCACGCCGATGACCGGTTTGACCGTTTTGGAACAGACAACCCCTGCCAGATGCGCAGCCATGCCGGCAGCACAGATAAACACCTGACAACCGGCCGCCTCGGCATCCTTGACGGACTGCATCGTTGCTTCCGGCGTGCGATGCGCCGAGCGCACCAGGGTTCGGAATGGAACACCGAATTCCTGCAGGACTGCTTCCGTTTTCTGCATGATTGGCATGTCGGACTTGCTGCCCATCAAAATAAGTACTTTCAAAGCTTCCATGACTATACCCCTGTTGCATCACACCGGATGCCCGATGATATTTCTGCGCCCTGCGCTTGCACCCCTATGCTTCTCTGGCCACCGCACGGTAGCCGATATCCCTGCGGTAAACACCGCCCGGCCAGTCCAGATGGGACAGGGCACTATACACAGCCGTTTGCGCCGCTGAAACGGTTTCCCCGAGCGCCGTCACACCCAGCACGCGCCCGCCACTGTTGACGATGGCCTCACCCTTCATGGCCGTGCCGGCATGGAAAACGGTTGCCCCGGCCGCCTCAACGGCATCAAGTCCGCCAATGACCTGCCCTTTGGCAAAGGATTCCGGATAGCCTCTCGACGCCACGACAACACACACAGCCTTGCGCTCATCCCATGCCAGGGTTACTTCGTGCAGGCGCTTTTCAGCTGCAGCCAACAGCACCGTTCCCAGATCGGATTGCAGACGAGTCATCAGCGGCTGGCATTCGGGGTCACCAAAGCGCACATTGAACTCCAGTGTTTTCGGGCCATCCGCCGTCAACATCACGCCGGCATACAGGATGCCGATGAACTCGGCTCCGCGTTTCTTCAATGCGGCGACGATCGGCCGGGCAATGGTTTCCAATACAGTATCTTCAACTTCCGGCGTCACACAGGGAGCCGGCGAATAAGCACCCATGCCGCCGGTATTCGGCCCCTTGTCTCCCTCCAGCAGCGCCTTGTGATCCTGACTGGAAGCCAGCGGCAGAATGTCATCGCCGGAAACAATGAACAGGCACGAGGCCTCCTCACCGAACAGGCATTCTTCAATTACAACCTGCGAACCCGCCTCGCCGAATGCGTTGCCGGAGAGCATATCGCGAACAGCATGCACGGCCTCCTTGACGGTCTGAGCCACAATCACGCCCTTGCCGGCGGCTAGCCCTGAAGCCTTCACCACAATCGGCGCACCCCATGAACGAACCGTCTGCTCCGCCTCATCTGCATTCGTATGAACTTCGAAGCGGGCTGTCGGTACGCCTGCCTCATGCATCAGGCGCTTGGAGAACGATTTGCTTCCCTCAAGTCTGGCCGCCGCACTGCCCGGCCCGAATACGGCAAACCCTTCATCCCGCAGCCTGTCGGCCAGACCAAGCACCAGCGGCGCTTCAGGACCGACCACCACCAGATCAGGGCGCTCATCGCAGGCCAATTGAACAAGTTCATCAACCGCATCAGCTGCCACCCGCACGCAGCGGGCCTCTCTGGCAATGCCCGGATTGCCGGGCGCACAGATTACTTCTTTCACTGAAGGGGAACGCTTCAGTTTCCAGCACAATGCATGTTCGCGGCCACCGCCGCCGACTACCATCACCTTCATCGCTGACACTCCATTTCTTTTGCAAAGGGCGCAGCCTAGCAGGCTTAATACTGATTGCGATGCAAGAATGCATGCTGCATCGCATAAGGGCATTGGCTTTACCCACTAAGCCGCAGCTGCCTGAATCGTTGACGCTGAACTGACGAGCTAGAGGCTGCGACGCATGATCGCCGGCAAAGCATCTGAGACACTGAGATTTTTACATCCGATTATTCTGGTGCTTTCCTTTGTGCTGACCCTGTCCGTCTGCATGACCCTCACCCCCGGCCTGCTGGCAATTGCCGAAACGGCCAGAACCATGGATGCTTTTCTGCTGACGGGCGTGCTCTGCCTGATCCTTGCCGCACTCGGCTTTGCCACAACGATGGGCCGAACATTTCAGGTAAGCAGCATGCAGCTGTATCTGATCACCGTAAGCAGCTGGTGCGTGTTCGCCGTGGTCGGCGCCGCACCTCTGTACCTGGCATTGCCCGCGCTTTCATTTACGAACGCCTTCTTCGAGTCGATGTCGGGCATCACCACAACCGGCTCAACGGTTCTGATAGGGCTGGACAGCATGCCGCACAGCCTGCTGCTTTGGCGGGGCATCCTGCAATGGGTGGGCGGCGTCGGCATCATCATGCTGGGCATTGCCATCCTGCCGTTTCTCCGCGTCGGCGGCATGCGGCTGTTTTCCACAGAATCATCCGACTGGTCGAGCAAATCGCTCCCGAATGCGCACAACCTGATCCAGAATATCGGCATCGTATATATCGGCATCACGCTGCTGGCCTGCCTGAGCTATTATCTTGCCGGCATGGGCCTCTTCGATGCCATCGTGCATGCCATGAGCACCGTCTCGACCGGGGGATTCTCCAACTACGATGCCTCCGTCGGCTATTTCGGAGATAATCCGGCCATTCTCTGGGTAGGCAGCCTGTTCATGCTGCTCGGCTCACTGCCTTTCGGACTGTATGTGTCGGCGATGCACGGCAAGCCGGGCCTTATTCTGACGGACAGCCAGGTGCGCGGTTTTCTCGGCTTTGTTGTGCTTGTCGTGCTGCTGCTAAGCACCGAGCGCCTGCTGCATAGCGATGTATCGGTCATGCAATCGCTGACCCACTCGGCATTCAATGTCATCTCGATTATCACGACAACGGGCTATGTATCCGAGGACTACACCCTGTGGGGCTCTTATGCGGTCGTGGTCTTTTTCTATCTGATGTTTGTCGGCGGCTGCTCGGGCTCAACAGCCGGCGCCATCAAGGTTTTTCGTTTCCAGATCGCCTTTGTGCTGCTGCGCAACCAGTTGCATCTGATGCGCCATCCGCATGCCATCTTCAAGACGAAATACAACGGCCGGGAGGTGAGCGACGACATCGTCCGTTCCATTGTCGCCTTTTCCTTCTATTTCGCCTTCACCATTGCCGTTCTCACCTTCTGCCTGTCGCTGACCGGACTGAACTTTCTGACCAGCTTCAGCGCCTCGGTCACGGCGGTCACCAATGTCGGCCCGGGGCTGGGCGAAGTTGTCGGCCCCGCCGGCAACTTTTCCTCACTATCCGATATGGCCAAATGGCTTTTGACAGCAGGGATGCTGATGGGCCGCCTGGAGATCATGACCGTCCTTGTGCTGTTTACGCGCACCTTCTGGAAGGTGTGATCCCGCCTTAACCGGCCAGTTCGGCGTTGTGATAGACCTCCTGCACATCGTCGCAATCATCCAGTGCCGCCATAAATTTCTCGAACATCACCGCATCCTCACCGGTCACCGGCGAGGTGCTGCGGGGCAGCCATGAAATATCCTCGACATCGAATGCAATGCCCGGCATCGCGCCGGTCAATGCAGTGCGGACCCGGTCGAATTCGGTATGAGGGGCAAAGACAGTGATAGCGCCGTTTTCGCACTCGACATCGGTAACATCGACATCGGCCTCCATCAACGCCTCCAGTACGGCCTCATCGTCGTCGCCGCTGAAGCGGAAGATGGCCAGCTGGTCGAACATGTGCGCCACAGCGCCCTGCGCCCCCATCTTCGCACCGTTCTTGTTGAAAATCATACGCACGTCATTGAAGGTCCGGGTATTGTTATCGGTCAGGCAATCAACGATCACCATGCAGCCGCCGGGCCCGAAGCCTTCGTAGCGGGTAAGCACATAATCTTCGCCACCGGCTCCCTTGGCCTTGTCGATGGCCTTGTCGATCACATGCGATGGCACCTGATCCTTCTTGGCACGTTCGATGAGCCGTCGCAGGGAAAGATTGGCACTCGGATCAACGCCGCCGTTCTTGGCCGCCATGTAGATTTCCCGGCCGTATCTTGAATACACCTTGGTCTTGGCATTCGCGGACTTGGCCATGGACGCCTTGCGAACTTCGTATGCTCTTCCCATATGAACTCACCCTTCTCATTGATGCGCTGCGCGCGGATATGGATTACGGGCGGCATGATAATGCGGAATGGCTTCGGATGGTACCGGGGAGGCCAAACATCGGCCACATCATGAATCGGCCGGCTTCTCCTCTCTTTCAAGCAGCGCATCGGCTGCCTCCAGGCTGGCAGCGAGCGAATGCCTGAGAGAAATGTTCTCCCGGTTGAGAACACCCGCCCGCTTCAGTTTGACCTTCACCTCGGCAGCCATGCCGCAGAAAACCAGGCCAATGCCCTTGCCTGCGAGGTTGTTGATGATCGACTGCATGGCCACCATGGCTGTCATATCGATCATCGGCACGTCGCTCATGTCGATGATCACCACCCTGATCTCCTGGCGAATGCTGAGCAGGGTCTTGAGTGCATTCTGGGCCGCGCCGAAAAACATCGGACCGTTAATATCGTAGATCATGATGCCATCCGGCACCTCAACATCGCCTTGCCCGGAAGACGGGTTGATGAGTTTGACGCCGGTCAGCTCGGTCATGCGCTTGATGAACAGGAACCCTGCCAGCCCCATGCCGGCAGCAACGGCCACCTCCATATCGATCAGCACGGTCAGCGAAAAGCAGGTAAGCAGCACCAGAATATCGTGGCGAGGCGCAACCCGGAGCATATTCAGAAAATGCCGGGCCTCGCTCATATTCCAGGCTACAACCATCAGCAATGCCGCCATGGATGCCATGGGGATAAGCCCGAGCAGGGGTGCAAGTGCCAGAATGGCAAGCAGGATGAACAGGGCATGCACGACTGAAGAAAGAGGTGTGGTGGCACCGCTGCGCACATTCGTGGCCGTGCGGGCGATCGCGGCTGTGGCGGGAATGCCGCCGAAGAATGGTACGATGAGATTGCCGATGCCCTGGCCGATCAGCTCCCGGTTGGGGTCGGTGCGCGTGCCGGCCATACTGTCTGAAACCACGGCACAGAGCAGCGACTCGATGGCGCCAAGCAGCGCGATGGCGATGGCGGCGCCGAACAGCGTGGACAGCAAATGTAGCGACAGGCCGATGGGATGACCCAGTGCATCCGGCTGCTCCCACGGCCAGAGGAATTGCGGCGCCAGCGGCGGAATGCCATTGCCGGTGATTGCCGCGCCGACGGCTCCGGCATCGGGGAAGACAGAAAAGCTGTAGTGAAACTCCGAAGCCACGGTGCTTACCGCGAAGCCGTCCATCGATATGCTGCCCAGCCATGCCAGGAATGTGCCGATAACAAGGGCTGCCAGGTGCGACGGGATGCGGGTGCCAAGCCTGTTCCATGTGAGCAGAACCGTCAGCGTCGTCAGCGCAATGAACACTTCCTGCCACTGGATCGACGGCAGGGCCTGTATGATCGCCTGCAATTTTTCCAGATAAGTGTGGCCTGTCCCGGCCACCTCAAGGCCAAGGAAATCTCCGATCTGGGTGGTGGCAATCACCACGGCGATGCCCGAGGTAAAGCCGACCGTGACCGGATAGGGAACCAGTTCGATCAACGTGCCAAGGCGGAATACACCCATCCCGATCAGGATCAGGCCAGCCATCAGCCCGCTGATAAGCAGCCCGCCCAGACCGAACTGCTGCACGATGGGCAACAGAATCACAACGAATGCGGCGGTAGGACCGGAGATATTTACCCGGCTGCTTCCGGACAGGGCGATAACGATTCCGGCAATGATGGCTGTATAAAGTCCGTGCTGCGGCGGCACCCCGCTGGCGATCGCCAGCGCCATGGATAACGGCAAAGCGACGATGCCGACAGTGAGTCCGGCAAGGATATTCGGCCGGAGCGTTGATACAGCAAAAAGCTCTTTAATCATCCCCTCACCCTGAACAGCATCAAAGGTTTGATTCTTCATACAATCCCTGGCCTGTAAACACCACGGAATGCAGGCGAGACGGGCTCGATTCGAAGAAGGGGGCATGCGTAAAGGCAGGCGGGCCGGGCACCATGCCCTTCTAACCCATAACCCGTATGTCAGACATGGGATTGTATCAAATCAGCATGGGGGATAAACTCAGCAGACTTTTGATGGTTCTCTGCCGTATCTTTTAAGGCCACATTTATGTTGGAGCCATTTGAGAAAACCAGTCTTTGCAAGCGAGAACCGCCCTATGACCAAAAAAGACATGACAGCCAATCTGGATCTGACCAAGCACGATGCCGGCACGGGAGCCCAGCGTTCACGCATTCCCGTGTACATGGATTTTTTACCTCCCTGCAATCATGCCTGCCCGGCAGGAGAGGATATTCAGGCCTGGCTGGCACTGGCTCAGGAAGGGCAATATGAAGCGGCATGGCAGAAGCTGATTGAAAACAACCCCTTCCCGGCCATTCACGGGCGTGTCTGTTACCACCCCTGCGAAACCGCCTGCAACCGCGCCTACACTGATGAGGAAGTGAGTATCC
>Ga0209919_1001038_pt1 | contig 13822 bp, 12 predicted proteins | sample SalPon2A_C_D2_MG_FD_185721 | JGI IMG/M metagenome (GOLD analysis project Ga0209919, IMG submission 185721) | Soil microbial communities from South San Francisco under conditions of wetland restoration - Salt Pond MetaG R2A_C_D2_MG (SPAdes)... | ecosystem: Environmental > Terrestrial > Soil >... | reverse complement strand
GCGATCAAGATGGCGCAGACTGCCCAGGCTTCCCTGTCGATCCAGACAGGCCAAGCCTTGGCTTGAAGCCTGCTCGCATGGTGAAGAGCCTGTTGCCGGCCGATAGGTCTTTCCCCATATCTTGAGTAAGGCCGTGAAGGCCATTGGGTAACTTTCGGCGAGGGGGATATCCTCCGGCCAGGCAAGTGGCTTTGCCGCGTTGGCGGAAGACGGGTTAGATTGGGTCGCCGATGAGGGGGGCGCGGCGGGACCATTGTCCCAGGCCTTTTTTATGCCGCCGCTAAAGAGGACGGCTATTATGACCAGGAGAATTGCGAAAAGGGCTGGGATCACCCATTTATATGTCTTTTTCGAGCCGCCGTGACCGAAGACCTCCATGGCGGCTTTCTTCAAAGTGGGCTGGTCCACCTGCTCCCGCCCCTCGACGTAAGTGCCCAGCAGACTCCGATCGCAGATCACGTTAATCAGCCGAGGTATTCCGTTGGTCAGATTGTATATCTTGTTGACCACCTTGTCCGGGAAGAGTTTCTTGTGGTGGCCCGCTACCCCCAGGCGATGGTTGATGTAAGGCGCGATTTCGCGGCGCTCAAGCGGTCCCAGGTGGTATCTGGCGGTGATCCTCTGGGCCAGTTGGCGAAGTTCGGGCCGGGCCAGCTGGTCCCGCAGTTCCGGTTGGCCGAGCATGACGATTTGCAGTAATTTACGCTTGTCGGTTTCCAGGTTGGTTAGCAGCCTGATCTGTTCCAGGACTTCCGGGGCGAGGTTCTGGGCTTCGTCGATGATCAGGACCGTTTTTCGTCCCCTGGCGTAGGCGTCGAGCAGATAGCGGTTGATTCTGTCGACCAGGTCCTTGATGCTGTTCAATTCCGGCGGGTAATCAATGCCGAGTTCGTCGCAGACCGTGGCCAGCAATTCCGCCGCGGTCAGTTTCGGGTTTAGGACGAAGGCGACGTCAAGATTTTCCGGCAGTTGCTCGAGAAGGCAGCGGCAGACCGTGGTCTTGCCGGTGCCCACCTCGCCGGTCAAAAGCACGAAGCCGCCGTCGGTTTTGAGGCCGTACATCAGGTGGGCCAAGGCCTCCTGATGTTTGCTGCTCATATAGAGATAGCGCGGGTCCGGTGCTATCGAGAAGGGATTCTCGTTGAGATTGAAATGCTTGCTGTACATCTAAGCCTGTTCGCAGAGTTTTTGATTAGCGGCTGTCGGATGCCAATATAAACTTTTTTGATCTCATTTGCCCGAATAATCATTAAAAGGTTGAGGGCGTAGTAAAAATTTCGATCTATTGCGTCGCAGCCCATTTTTGCTCACTCGGCATACCGTATGTATGGCCTCTCTCGCAAAAACACACTACTCTTTTTATCTCGAAATTTTTACTTAGCCACTCCGACACTTTTTACGAGTCCATAAACGGTTGCAGTGTCGGTTAATCCGGCCGGATTGGTTAACGGCGCAGAGCCTGGATGACTTCTTGCAGATCGTATGCTCCGGTCAGTTGCAGAAAGACCTCTTCAAGACCGGATTCCTCAAGACTCGCTTCCCGCCGCAGGGAGGCGATGCTGCCGATGCTCCTGAGCCGACCGTGGAGGATGATGGCGATCCGGTCGCAGAGTTCCTCGGCGATCTCCAGCGAGTGGGTGGAGAGGAAAATCGAGCCGCCGTTGCGGGCATGTTTTTTGAAGAGTTCCTTGACGATCTTGGCGCTTTTGGGATCCAGGCCGACCATCGGCTCGTCGACGATGATCAGCGGCGGGTCGAGAATGAAGGCCGAGGCGATGATCAGTTTCTGGCGCATGCCGTGGGAGTAGCTCTCGATCAGATGGTGGCGCCAGTCGGAAAGGTCGAAGAGCTTGAGGTATTCCGGCACCCGCCGGTCGTAATCTTCCGTCGGCAGCCGGTAGAGGCTGGCGATGAACTGCAGAAATTCCTCCCCGGTCAGTTTCTCGTATAGGAAAGGACGATCGGGTATATAGCCGGTCTGCTGTTTGCACTTTTCCGGTTCGGCCGAAAGGTCTGTGCCGTTGATCATGATCCGGCCCAGGTCGGGCTTGAGAAGGCCTGCCAGCATCTTGATAGTGGTGGTCTTGCCGGCTCCGTTCGGACCCAGAAAGCCGAAGATCTCGCCCCTGCCTACCTCAAGACCGATATCGTCAACGGCGGTAAAATCGCCGAATTTTTTAGTGAGACCCTTGATGGTCAGGATTTTGGCTGGTTCGGAGTTTTCACACATTTATTCATACTCCATGGCTAATGGTCGGGAAAAGATCAGGGGACTACCTCGATCTTCAGTCTGCCAAGCAGGGCGCCGATTTTGATCTGCTCCTCGGTCTCTCCCTCGACGAATTTAATGTGGGTGACGTCGGCGGGGATCTCGTTTTTGGTGGTGTCAAGCGACAACCAACTTCCGTCCATGCATACCTCGTTCCAGGCATGGTAGTAGAAGGCCCCTTCGTGGAAGGTGACCCCGGCCACGATCCGGGTGGGGATGCCGATGTTTCTGGCCATGGCGGCGAAGAGGGCCGCGTGTTCGTTGCAGTCCCCGCGTCTGGTCCTTAAGGTGGTGATCGCGTCCGGTATTCCCAGGACCGGTCGTTTTTCCAGGTTGTCGTAGACCCACCCGGCCAAGATGCGGACCTTGGTAATGGCGCTCATCCCGTCATCGACCAGTTTGCCGGTCAGGTCACTGATCAGCTTGTTGGAAGACTGCACGTATGGCGTTGGCGCCAGCTTTTCCTTCGGCCCGTCACAAGGTTCGGCGGAGTCGGCCGGAATCTCTTCCCGGGTCACGGTAAGCACGCCGTCGACAAGCTCCTGGCGGTCAAGATCTATTTCGACCTCTGCCTCTTCCGGATAGGACAAGCGGTAACTGAGTTTCGACCTCTTCAGATAATCCTGGGGCATGGCGCCTTCCACCTTAACCGAGACGCTGCTTAAAATCTCCCGGCCGGTGGTCTTGATATCGGTGGCTTTAAACTCCGGTTCGGCGATGAAGATAAAACCGGCCGGAGATTCTTCCTTGATCACCTTGCCGGTGTCATCAAGCCAGGAGTCGATTTTCATCCCCGAAAATGACTCGGTAAAATGATGGAGGCGGTAGATTCTGCCTTTGATCAGGACCTTGTCGTAACCCTTGTATTCCAGAACGGTGTCTTTACCGGATAACGATATTGGGTCGAAATAGGGGATTTTCAGCTTGTCGCCGACTTGCAGGTTTTCGCTGAGCAGATAGCTCCGTCTGTTCGTGGAAAGGAAGGGCGGTTCGGCCAATCTGACCGAATCCTTGATTCGCTCCTTGCCCGTGGTCAGGGTGAAGTTGACCGTGCTGCCCGCTACCGTCCCTTCCGCCCTCATCGAGTAGAAGGGGGAGGAAAGTTCGAAATCGAATCTGCGGAGGAGAAGGGTTCTGTCAAGGTCGGCATGGACAATCATGCGGACCGGGTGGCTCTCTTCGAGAATATTCAGGACCAGATAGGCCTCCTGGATCAGCCGATAGCCGTTAACGGCATCGTCTTTGACCAGCCGGTTCTTGACGTAACCGATCCTCTCCTTGTTGAAGTATACCCCCGAGAAACTCTCCTCCCGGTCCTTTTGGAGGACTTCGGCCTCCCGGGTATCCAGGGTCTTGATAAAGTAATCGCGGTCGAGCAGCATGGCGAAAAGCGCTACCCAGATGATGACGATGACGATCTTGACGATGTTTTTCAGGGTTAGCCTGGTCAATATATTTCCTTGGCAGCAGCTTAACCGATTATCCAGATCGCTACCCGGTCGGCCATCAGGACCACCCGGTCCGAGACTCCCCGGAAGAAGCCTTTCTTGGCATCCCCGCCGCGCCGGCCGATGACGATGGTGCCGAAATCGTCGATCAGGGCCTGGCGGATGATCTGGCGGCTCGCTTCGATTCCTTTGGAACTGTGGAGCCATTTGATGTTTTCAGCCGGGATGCCGCTTTCAACCAGGATCTGCTTGGGGGCATGGAAAAGGCTGTCCGGGCGGCCCATATGCTCTTCGCACCAATCCCGGCCCCATTTATCATAAAAATCGCTGGGCTCGATGCTGTTGGCGCTTGCCAACATGGCCGAGGAATGGAACAGGGTGATGTCGCAATGCTTGTCGCCCTGGAGTATGTGGCTCAGGTGGTCGGCCGCCATCATCGAACAAATCGAACCGTCGATGGGAACCAGAAATTTGTGGGAGTCGACCCGGCCGTCGATAATCCAGATCGGCACGTCATGACATTTTTTGAAGATATCTTCGGAAATGCTGCCGATGATCAACTCTTCGAGCTTGGTAATGCCGCGGCGTCCGATCACCAGGGAGTCGAACAATCCCCGGCGGGCCTCATTGATGATGTCGTCGCTTATCGAACCACTGGACAGTTTGATCTCGGTGGTGATACGATCGGGGCCGATACCGAGCCGCCCCAGCTTATCGGTGGCGTTTTTCATGTAGGTCTTGATCGAGCGCATCCTTTTCGTGGCTTCCTGCGGCAAACTGTTCAACAATTCCCTTTCGTCCATCCATTCCTTTCCCGGCGGCAGGATGCCGCAGGGAATAATGCTGAGCAGGTGCAGTTTCACCTCTTCCCGCGGCCCGAACAGGGTGCCGAGATAATGAATGGTATTGTTGCTGTAGGTTGAGCCGTCAACCGCAACCAGAAGCCTTTTTTCCATTTTCCCCCTCGCTAGTCCTTTCAGGCCGGGTCTAGATACGAACAAGGTTGGCCCAGGTAATTTTTAAAAGTTAAAGCGCTATTCTCTTTGTCCATGGAATAGTCGGGCAGCAACGGCACCTTACCGTGGCCTCCCGGCAGATCGACGGCGAACCTTGGCACCGCCATCCCCGAGGTGTGGCCGATCAGGGATCGCATTATTTCAAGTCCCTCGTCGACCTTAGTGCGAAAGTGATCGGTCCCTTTGCTCATGTCGCCCTGGAATATATAATACGGTTTTACGCGGATCTGTAAAAGGCTGTTCATTAATTTCCCGATAATCACGGCATCGTTGTTGACTCCTTTGAGCAGCACGGTCTGACAGCCAAGGGGGATGCCGGCGTCGGCCAGGCGTCCGCAGGCGGCGGCCGCTTCAGGGGTGATTTCGTCCGGGTGATTGAAGTGGGTGTTGAGATAGAGGGGATGGAATTTTTTCAGCATTCCGGCCAAGCGGACCGTGACCCGCATGGGCAGGGTACAGGGCACCCGGCTGCCGATCCTGATAATTTTGATCGAGGGGATTTTCCGTAACTCTGTTAAGATCCATTCCAGTCGGTCATCATCAAGCAGCAGCGGGTCGCCGCCGGAAATCAGCACGTCCCTGATTGCCGGGGTTTTCTCCAGATAGCCAAATGCGGCCCGCATGGTGTCCGGGGTGATCTTCAACCGCTCGGTGCCTACTTTTCTTTTTCTGGTGCAGAAGCGGCAGTACATGGCGCAGCTTGAGTTAACCAGAAAGAGGGCGCGGTCGGGATATTTGTGAATAAGGTTCGGCACCCTGCTCAGGGCTTCCTCTCCCAAGGGATCTTCTGGGCAGACCCGGTCCTTAAGCTCCAGTTCATCTGGGACGGCCTGCCGCCAAAGGGGATCGCCCTGGTTTTTGATCAATTTCAGGAAATAGGGATTGATCCGCATAGGATAGGTCGCGGCAACTTCGCTCAGGGCGCCTCGGTCGACCCGAAACGATTTCGGCAGGTCGGCGGGATCGCTGATGCTGTCGGCCAATATTTTAAGCCACGAAGACATTCGCTTAATAATTCCTCAAAAAAAATCCTGGTTTTGATGTTATGCTTAAACGTAGCATGGATGGTAGAAGATTGGCAGATGTTAAGTAAACATCGGCTTAAAAGTCAAATGCTTTCACATTGGTTTTTCCCCGTGAAATGATGCCGAAAAATCAGGAGACATAAGATGATCACGGAAATATTCATTATCAATCTTCTTTTGATCCTCTCCGTGGCCTGGTTTCTTGGCTTTGTCTTTTCCAGATTCGGGATGCCGGCGATTCTGGGCGAATTAATGGCCGGACTTGTTCTGGGTCCGGCCCTGTTCGATATCGTCCATATGTCCTCACAGCTTGAGTTGTTGGCCGAATTGGGTGTTTTCTTTGTGATGTTTTATGCCGGGATCGAGATGGACCCACGGGAACTTCTGGAACATATCTGGCCGTCGCTCGCCGCTGCGCTGGGAGGATTCGTTCTGCCTTTCGTCCTCGGTTTTTTGGCCGTAAGATTATTCGGAGGCACAGTCTTTCAGTCCCTTTTTGTCGGCATGGGGTTGTCGGTGACGGCCATTGCCGTCCAGGCGGTAATTCTCCAGAATCTGCAGATCCACCGGACTGACGTCGGCCATGTTATTATGGGGGCGGCGATTGCCGATGATATTTTTTCTCTGATCACCCTTTCGGTCCTCTTGGGAATTGCCGAGAGGGGGACGATTGTTGTGACGGAGACCATTTTCCTGCTCGGCAAAGTGGCGCTCTTTTTCGGTTTTACCATTTTGGTCGGGGAATTTCTGGTCCCACTTTTCACCAAAAAATTGACGGATGACGGCGGCAAGGCTTTTACCTTTGCCTTAATCGCTGCTCTGGTCATGGCCTTCCTTGCCGAAAAAGCCGGGCTGCATCTGGTGATCGGCGCATTTCTGGCGGGGCAGTTCGTCCGGCGCGAGATAATGGACGAAAAGGTCTATAACCTGATCAGCGATCGTTTCTTCAGTATCAGCTACGGTTTCCTCACGCCGATATTCTTCGCTACTCTGGGCTTTCATTTTGAGTTCGAATGGAATTTATCCTTTCTTGTCTTTGTGGTGGTGATCACCCTGGTAGCTATAGCCGGGAAGCTATTCGGATGCGGTTTGGGCGCAAGGTTGGCCGGCCTTTCCACCAGGGAGTCCGCCATAGTAGGGGTTGGGATGAACGGCCGCGGCGCGGTGGAACTGGTGGTGGCTTCGGTGGTGATCAATCTTAGCAATGAGCTGTTGGCAAAGGGGACCATCGCCGAACCATTGTTGACCTCCAACCAGTTCTCCGCTCTGATCTGCATGGCCTTTGTGACTACGGTTATGACTCCTGTCCTTTTGAAGTGGTCGGTGGTCAAGAGTTGTTCTCAAAGTGCCGGCGCCGCATTTTGTGCAATCTGGCGCGAAGCCGGCGGAGGTAAGTGAGGAGGAAGAGATGTCCCATAATACCTATGGTTTGCGTTACGATGAATTCGGCAACACATCGGAGATTCTGGTGTACGGCAGAGGCACCGGCGTGATGGCCAACAACTTCGTCAATAAGGGCACCGCTTTTTCAGAGCAGGAGAGAATAGAACTGGGGCTTTCCGGAAGTCTGCCGCCCACGGCTCGTCCCCTGGAAAAGCAGGTCCTCGATTCGGCCAGGAAGGTCAGTGGCAAGGACAGCGATATCGAAAAGTTTATCTATATCCGCGCCCTTTTCGACCGCAACGTTACCTTGGCCCACGCCCTGATCGCCAGCGATATCGAGAAGTACATGGGGATCATCTACACCCCGACGGTCGGCCTGGCCTGCCGGAATTATTCGTCGATGTTCCGGACCGCCAACGGCCTCCATTTTCATCCCGGTAATATCGACCAGGCCGAAACCATCTTGCGCCGCTATATCCACCGGGATATCAGGGTGGCGGTGGTCACCGACAACCAGGGTATTCTGGGCATCGGCGACCAGGGGGCGGGGGGCATCGCTATCTGCCTGGGTAAATTGATGCTTTACACCCAGGGGGCCGGAATTGCACCCTGGCACTGTCTGCCCATTTCCCTCGATGTCGGCACCGACAACCGGGAGCTGCTCGATGACGATTTTTACCTGGGCTGGCGGCACGAGCGGCTGATCGGCACCGATTATGTCGATTTCGTCCAGCGCTTCGCCCTGGCCTTCCGCAAGATATTCCCCAACTCCCTCTGCCAGTGGGAAGACTTCTCCAAGCAGAACGCCTTTGCGATCCGCGACGCTTATCTGCACGACCTGATCTCATTCAACGACGACATTCAGGGTACCGGCGCCGTCACCCTGGCGGGTATTCTGGCGGCGATGCGGATCAAGGGTGAGAAGCTTGAAGACCAGGTCTTTCTGGTCCATGGGGCCGGTGCGGGCGGAGTGGGGATTGCCGAGCAGATTATGGTTGGTCTGAAGGAAGAGGGGTTCAGCGAAGGGCAGGCCCGGAAGAGAATTTTTACCCTGGACCGGCGCGGTCTGGTGAACACCGGCCGTGAATTGGAACCGTATAAGATGGGGTTTGCCCATGATCCCGGGGAGCTGCCCTGGTTCAATGACGAGCGAGACGGTGATTTATTGAACGTTATCAATAAAGGCGGAGTCACGGTCCTGATCGGCACCTCCGGCCAGGCCGGCTGTTTTTCCCGTCAGGTGGTTGAGGCGATGCTTGCCAACAGCGACCGGCCGGTGATCATGCCCTTAAGCAACCCGACCGCCCAGGCCGAAGCGACGCCGAATGATATCTATGACTGGAGCGGCGGCCGGGCCCTGGTCGCCACCGGTAGCCCTTTCCCGCCGGTATTATGGGATGGAGAAGAGGTGCGGGTCGGCCAGGGCAATAACGTCTTCGTCTTTCCCGGAGTCGGGTTGGGGGTCTTGGCCGCCGGGGCCAGGGAGGTGTTGCCCGAGTTCTTCACCGCCGCCGCCCATGCCGTGGCCGATTCGGTTCCGGCCGGGGACCTGCAAAAGGGTATCCTTTTTCCGCCGGTATCCGAACTGCGGGAGGTAAGTCTCAAAGTGGCCCAGGCGGTGGGCCGTTCGGCTATCGGTAAAGGAGTGAGCCGTCCCTGTGTGTTTTGCTCCTTCTGGCACGAAAACAGAGAGGAGAAACTGGCCCTGCTGGTCGAACGGATGCGCTGGCGACCGGAGTATCCCGACTTGGTCGCACTGTAAATTATTTCTTGGGCGGTGATGGTTCAGTATTTATTATTTGAATAATATTCACCAGCAAACTGGAGAATATTCTATATGACATCGGTCCTCTCGATGCCATTCCAGTTGCATCTTTTTAAGTTTCCAGTCAAATATCAAGTAAATACGGGTAATTGTCTCGCATCGGTGCAATGTGGCATGTATTGTGCTTTTAAATTGGGTGAGCCATGCTGCATAAGGCATCAATTGTTAGAAAAAATCTGGAAGGGTTTAGATGTTTTTTTAATATTAAACAGGGGATAGAAATGAAGGGGAAAACTAAATTTGGCGTCTTAATCGGATCGATAGTGATTGTTGCCGTGTTGTCTGTATCTTATGTGGCGGCAAAATATTACAAAGCACGGAATGAGAATGCCCTCCAAACAACTTTGCAGGTTTCCAGATTGTCCTGCAGTTCATGTCTGGCGACGATAGAGGACGAGTTGCAAAAGTTTGACGGTATGTTGGGCATGAGAGCCGATCTGGCCCAAGGGTTGGTGACAGTCAGCCATACCGAAGCATTTCCGCCGGAGAAAATAGCCGAGACGATTAGCGGAGCGGGCTATCCTGCTAAGGTTATAGAGGTTGCTCAAGTTAACGGCTCGACCCCGCCGGTAACTGCTCCAACAGGTTATGGTTGCGGCGGCAGCAGTGGTTGCGGCTCTTCAGGTTGCGGTCTGCCGTATACTGCGCCGGAAAAGAGTTAATTTTAAAAAGAAGTAAAAGTGTCATGAATTGGTTCAAGATGATCAAGATAAAGGCGGGCGCTATATTCCTGATATTGTTTTTCGGAATGTTTCTGGCCCCGCTTGCCTACGGCCATGACCTGATAAGGACAACCCTGCATGTCGCCCAGATGCGTTGCAGCTCATGTCTGCGGGTTTTCGACGGCGAATTGCGCAAGGTTCCCGCCATTGTCGGAATGACGGCCAGATTCAGTGAAAGGCTGGTCGTCGTCGATCATAAAAAAGAAATTTCCTCCGAGGAGATAGCCGATACTATCAGTCGGCTTGGATATCCGGCGACGGTGCTTTCCAGTCGGGGGATTTCCAAGGATGAGGTTAGCCGTTTCCAGCGGGCCGGTTTCGCCGCCGGGGCTGGTTGGTGTAACCTCGGCGGCGCCAGCCCGGTCGCCGAATCCTGGAAGGAACTCCGTCGCCGACTTTTCAATGGAAATAAAGGGCGCTGATTCGCTCCGGAACGGTGCATCCTCATCAACGAAAGTGAAAGGCATGATTATGGCATATGATCTAGCGAAGTATCGCGATAAGCGCGAAAAAGTCCTGGGAGTCAGGAAGCGGGGCTTGAGCTTCGGCGCCGTTGCCGGATTGGTGGCGGCCGTGATTGTTCTGGGATTGGGGATTGTCGTTGTGCCGAAAGCCGTATCATATTTCACCACCAAAAATCTTGACGATGTAATTTATAAGCAAGCTCAGTCCCAAGCCTGGGACCAGGAAATCGTCGGGAAGATCAACGGACTGGCCGGAGTCCGGAAGGCGATTACCGACAACCACGATAAGCGATTGGTCGTAACCTTCAATCGCTACGAGACCGGACCGGAGAACTTCAAGATCCTTTTTGGCCAGGCCGGGGTAAAGGCCGAACTCTTAAACCGGATGGGTCATCGCGAACGTATGACTATTCTGAATAAGGAGGCCGAATTTGAAACTCCATAACATCTCTTTCAATAACTTGCGGCGCAGGAAGGGCAAGATGATCTTTTTGGTCCTCGGCCTCTTTATCGGCATCGCCACCATCGTTACCCTGTTGTCGATCACCGAATCGATGTCTCGGGACATTGAGGACCGGCTTGACCAGTTCGGCGCCAATATCGTCATGGTGCCCAAGAGCGACAACCTTTCCCTAAGCTACGGCGGAATCACCGTCGGCGGGGTCAGTTACGAAACGATCGATTTTGACGAGAAGACAATCGGCAAGATCCGGGAGATCGAAAACAATAAGAATCTTGGGGCCGTGGTGCCCAAGGTCCTGGGCGGTACCGAGGTCAATGGCCGCAAGGTCCTCCTTATGGGTACCGACTTCAACGACGAGCTGCAATTGAAGACCTGGTGGCAGTTTAAAGGCGATGTTCCCGGCGAGAATCAGGTAATGCTCGGCGCCAACGCCGCTGAAACCCTGGGCTTGAAGGTCGGCGATACCATCACCATGGGTGGCCGGGAATTTAAGGTCGCATCAATCCTGATGCCGACCGGCGGAGCTGAGGATGCGGTCATCATAGGCAATATGGCTGAGGCCCAGAAGGTCCTCGGCAAGGAAGGGCGGGTGTCGTTGGTTGAGATTTCCGCCTTCTGCCGTGGTTGCCCGATCTCCGACATGGTCTTGCAGATCGCCGAGAAGTTCCCGGAGGCCAAGGTTACCGCGATGAAACAGGCGGTAATGTCCAAAATGCAGTCCATCGAGGTTTTCAAATCGTTCAGCTACGGAATTGCGGTACTGGTGGTTTCGATCGGTTCGCTGCTGGTTTTTATCACCATGATGGGCTCGGTCAACGAACGGACACGCGAGATCGGGATCTTTCGGGCCATCGGTTTCCGGCGCGGCCATGTTATGCAGATCATTTTGCTTGAGGCCATGGTTGTCGGTTTGATAGGAGGCCTGCTCGGTTTTCTCGGCGGCAACGGGATTGCCTGGCTGGTAATGCCGATGGTCATTAAAAACGGCTCTTTTGCTGGGATTAATATGAATCTCGGCGGGGTATCCATACTGCTGGCCGTGGCCTTAAGTCTCCTGGCCAGTCTCTATCCTGCCATGAAGGCCAGTAGACTTGATCCGAGCGAGGCGCTTCGAGCCCTTTAAATGTGTAGCAACCGTTCAATAGTCCCACATTTTGCGGGGATCGGCCCGGCTCACGGAGAAATACTACGCATCACCGACCCGCTTGCCGAAACCTGCGTCACTCTTGAACGGTTGCGGTTTCAGGATATTGCTGTTTGGTGAACGGAGGCAAAAAGAAGGTTATGAAAGAAAACCCGCGGAAAAAATGGGAGTGCTGAATATATGGCCACTGCAACAGTTGAAAATGTAAACCATCTTTTCGAAGCGAGAAATCTGGGCAAGGATTACCAGAGCGGCGATAGCGTGGTCCAGGCGATCCGGAATATGGACTTTTATATCGATGACGGCGAGTTCGTCAGCATTATGGGTCAATCCGGCTCGGGCAAATCGACCCTGTTGTCGATCATGGGCGGGCTCAATCACCCGAGCAGGGGGCAGATGGTGGTCGATTCCCTCGATCTCTATCAGCTGACCAGCGAACAGCGGGCCGATTTCAGAAGCGAGTATATCGGCATCATCTTTCTGTCCTTCCAGTTGATTTCTTATCTGACCGTCCTGGAGAATATTAAGCTGCCGATGGCCATTACCGGGATCAAGGCCAAAAAGCAGGATGAAATGGCGAGATCGGTGTTGGGAAAGGTCGGTCTGGCCGGCAAGGCCGACCGGCTGCCGGACCAACTTTCCGGCGGTGAGCAGGAGAGGGTGGCGATCGCACGGGCGATTGTCAACAACCCGCCGATCCTGCTGGCCGACGAGCCGACCGGTAATCTGGACAGCGCCACCTCAGAGGAGATCATGAAGCTCCTCCAGCAGTTGAATAAAGAGGGGCAGACCATTATCATGGTCACCCACAACCCGGACACCTGCAGCTACTCTAGCCGGACTATCGAGGTCAAGGACGGCAACTGCTATCTTCAGTAACTAGCCGGGAATAATATCGATAAACATGGTGGGCGGCTCGGAGGATGAAAAGAGGTCTCCGGGCAGTACGCCTTTTTTTTGATTCTGATTGGCGCTCTTTTCGGCCAAATTTTTAGAAGAGGCCGGGTGGTAGGGGCTTTGGCCGCGATATATATCCGGGAATATTTTCTCGTCAGTTTTGATATGGAACAAGAAAGAGCCGTTTGTTACCCCAATAGATAATCAGTCCCACCACCGCGTAGCTGATCAGGGCTGGAATCAGCCACACCGTGCCACTATAGTAGAGCAGCAGGGTGAGGACCAAGGAAACGACGGCGGCGACAAGGCAGAGCGCCTGCCGGTACTTTGTGGCGGTATCGACCGTAAAGTACCCCCCGCAATACGGGCAGACCCTGTAATTTTTCCAGAGACTCCGGTGACGAAGCGTCCGGATGCAGATTTCCTTATAGCAGTGCGGGCAGGTTTGCATGAAGGATGATAATTTGGTTCGTGGTTCTTCTTAACCCTTCGACGGGCTCAGGGTGAGCGTTGTTATATCGAGCATCCTGAGAGCCTGTCGAAGGACAGCTCCAATATCGCAGATATTCAAAGGGTTATTGCTCCCGAGAGGACTACTTTGGGTCTGTCCCCGACAGCAATCATCCCCAGGAACAGGCGTATTTGTCTTCATCAATCGGGGCCAAAAAATCTTCGATGAATTTAACTTCCGGTTTCGGTTGATAGCTGTGCCATTTCAGATCTACCCACTGCCAGTAAACCTTCCGGATATTTCTCGTTTTGACGTAAATCGCCTTGACTACCGGCAATTCCATTTTCTCTTTCGGGTGGTTCCAGACCGGTCCTATTTTAAAAATTTCCAAGCTTTGATTTTTGATTCGGTAACCCAGATCCCGCTCATTGGGGATTTAGGCCGGCTTTCTTCTCGATCCTCTTTTTCAAATTCGCTTAATGCCATATGTTTTCCCGGTATAATACAATAATTCACGCTTGCCCGCACCGATTCGGTATTGATGCTCCGGAGGTTTGGGTCAGTAAGCATTGTAGATCAGGTGGATGCCCAACAGGGTCAGGAGGAATATGAATATCTCCTTAAGGACCCGCTCGTTGATGCGGGCGGAGATCAACGGACCGATCTGGCCGCCGATCAAGACCCCGGGCGCCGCCCATAGCAAGACGGCGAGGTC
>Ga0209919_1001037_pt1 | contig 13834 bp, 13 predicted proteins | sample SalPon2A_C_D2_MG_FD_185721 | JGI IMG/M metagenome (GOLD analysis project Ga0209919, IMG submission 185721) | Soil microbial communities from South San Francisco under conditions of wetland restoration - Salt Pond MetaG R2A_C_D2_MG (SPAdes)... | ecosystem: Environmental > Terrestrial > Soil >... | reverse complement strand
TGGAGTCAATGTTCAGAGACATCTGCCACAATTTTTATCTATAACAATAAAAGAGAGTGGAGGAGGAGACCCGATTATGGGAGACATAAAGTTAATAAATAATTCAGGCGAAACTAGAAAAGTAAGGCGTGACCCACCTTCCGGTAAGGCTCATGTTTACGGTTCCGAGTTTGCCTATATCTATAACAACTATTATGCAATAGCCAATGCTGATGATGCATATACCTATACACAGGATATTTTTAATTCCAATGGTGATATGGTTGCGAGAGCAGGAGACATCTGGGATAAAGTGAGAGAGATTTATAATGACAAGGGTGTTCTAATGCCCCTGCCTTTGGATTCTCCAACAGATGCAAATGGAAAATATGGATGGACTGCGCGTATTCATAAAGGTCAACCTCAGTTGGATGTTGAAACTATTACGCCACCTCCTTCTGGGGGAGTCGAATATCCAGACGTTATCAACGGTACAGAAGAGATGCTTGTAAACGGAGAAGTAGTTGCAACATACGATGTTGTAAAGACAAAGCGGGTGTAATATGGCAGACGTATATACTACGAGAGAAATAAGTAATTGGGGAGAAGGTTCTGTTGAACCCCCTATCCCTGATGATGACTTCGTATATGCCAGAGTCCTGCACGACTACGAGATATGGGTAACTCAGTTTGATGTTTTCGGTCACGGTCAATATTTGCATGACTCTTGGGAATGGCGAGTCGGACTTCCAGAAGTATTCTGGTTGTTCGATGGTACGAACGCTGAACTGGGAGAAGAATGGCAGTACATGATGCGTGATATGAACAGCACCATGAGTAATAAAAAACTAAGGATTTTGTGGGATGCGGTCAGGGCATTTTCCAACGGATTTGGAAAAGGCTTTGACACTACTCATGATGAAAATAGTAGCAGTTATGTTCCCGTACAGGATTTCTTTAACAATAAGGATATTAAACCAAATGTACCAAATCTACAGAAGGATAAGATACGTCTTTGTGGAGGAGCTACTGTTCGTGGGAAAATTGTAGGAGAATGGTTCTATCCAGAGACATTGGATGTAACCAATCCTCCTCCCAAGTGGAATGACCTGAAGGATAAATGGTGGTTGTACTTTCGTGCAGTTAGCTCAGGAAAGAATAAAGTCACAAAGACTCCTCAAATATCCGATTTCCCACAGGGAGATGGTCTTCCTGTTTTGATTCCATTTGTATCCAGAACGGTTGTAAAGATACCGTTGGGTGCATTGGAGATTGTAGAAGGCAAGGCAGACCCGTATAGGATTTATATAACGCCATCTCTGTTGGTTAAATTTATGCAGTCTGTGGGTGCTATTACAAGACCTATCATGCGTGGAACAAATAGGGTTTTAAAACCTATAAGAAATCTAATGGAAAAATAGACTTGACAAATACATCATAGTATGTTATTATTAAGGTAATGACAGAGGTATACCTTTGTCAGAAGCGGGAGTTGAAAGACTCCTACTAACCCCAGACTCGGCTAAGTATAAGCTGACTCCTTGAAAAACCGAGTCTGGGGACATTATTGACCTGTAGCTCAACGGTAGAGCGCATGACTCTGACTCATGATATATAGGTTCGAAACCTTTCGGGTCAGCTTATTAATAATAAGGAGATTTTCTTGAAGAAACAAACATACGACTTCATATTGAACGAATATTATGGCGGTAAGATAGATTGGCAGGATATAGCCACACGCTTTGGATTTCCAAGCAAGCATTCTGCCAGAGCCAAGTTTCGCAGGGAGAGAATAAAAAAGGGTGATGCAACGAGAGATGAATATCTCTCTGGTTCTGATGCGGAGTCTTCGGAAAAGACGACCTATAGGGAAACAGATGATTCCCTCCATATCGTTTGCGATAGCAAGAGGCTTATGAGTCGAGACGATATTGTGGAACACTTTGGTATTGATTTAAATATCTGGAAGATAAAGGAATTTACTGTCAAGACCAGCGAGGGATACCGAAAAGACAGAAGCGTTGAATGGAAGGTATCTCAAGGTGTTGTAACATCTGGAGAAGTACATGATAGTGGAAAACTTCTTATTGCTCCGATGTATCATACGGAGACAAAGTTTGTAAGGAAGACTCTGGATGATTTTTGGGCGAAAAAAGACTTGGACTCTCTTTTTGAAAAGATGTCTGAAAGGTCTTTTTCTCCTGTAAAAGTTAAATCACTGCAATATAAAAAGAATGGAAAGGCTCTCATTGTTCCAATCGGAGATTTCCATCTAGGATTGCTGGCAACCATGCAAGCCAATAATAACGAATATAACATGGAGATTGCAGAAAATCTTTTCATGGAAACACTTGGAAAAATTAAGGAAAAGGTATCTGGGAGTTACTTTGAAGAAGTTGTTTTTGTAGTTGGAAACGATTTTCTAAATTCAGATAACTTGTCTAATACAACAACCAGAGGTACTCCGCAGGATAGCGATACTTTCTGGTACGAGATTATCGATAAGGCGGTGGAGCTTATCTCTGTTGCGGTAAATAGTCTTTTGGAAATATCAAAAGTTAGAGTTTATAATGTTGTATCCAATCATGACCATCATAGCATGTATGGTATTATGAAAACAGTGGATGCTATTTTCAAAGACAATAAAAATGTTTTTGTGGATACATCTCCATTACCTAGAAAATATTATAAATTCGGAAAAAGTATTGTGGGTCTTACTCATGATATGAAAGTGACCAAAGGTTTGGAAACAATAACAACAGAACAAAAAGAACATTGGTCTGATTGTGAACATTTCTATTTTATTCTTGCTCATCTTCATACAGCTATGCAATATGAAAGAAAAGGATTATTGGAAACATATCGCGTTCCTACTTTTTCTGGATATTCTCGTTGGAGCAACGATAAGGCTTTTATTAATACACAAAAGAGAACCCAATGTTTTGTGTTGGATGAGAATTTTGGTATTGAAGATACCATGAATATTAATGTATAAGATTATAAATTTTTCTTGGGGGACTTTGAAAATTTAATTCCTTTAGGGTGGAAATAGAGGGGTGCAATAATGGAGTCGGGGAGACTGAATTAGTCCAAAGGGGGAATTTACTTTTAATTATATGAGGTGGTCGTGAGACTATCCTCTTTTTATTTAAGGAGGGTGTTATGAAAAGAATTTTAAATCGAAAGCCGATGTTACACGACCCAAGAGATTATCGATTGGGGGATTTTATTACGCCAAAGATGAGAAGTCTGGCGACTACGATAACAAAGAAGGAATGGAATGTTGGTAAAATACTTGACCAAGAGGATTCTCCACACTGCGTCGGATTTGCGTGGGCGGGATTCGGTATTGCCTCTCCTGTTGAAGATGATTGGGATAACGAGATGGGACATGCCATTTATTATGATGCGAAGATAATAGATGGACAACCAAATGAAGAAAACGGTAGTGATACTCGTTCTGGTGTTAAGGCTTTTACCAAACATGGGGAACTAAGTTCCTACGCATTTGCATCGTCTGTTCAGGACATTATCGATTGGGTTCTAACCAAAGGGACTGTTGTTACAGGCACATATTGGCATTACAATATGATGTTCCCAGATTTTGAAGGTCTTGTCCATCTTGGCGGAGGAATAGCCGGAGGTCATGAGTGGGAAATTTGTGGTGCAGATACAGAGAAGAAATTATTTAAATGTGTAAACTCTTGGGGAACCGAGTGGGGTCTTGATGGATATTTTTATATATCATTTGATGACTATGAGAAATTGTTATATAATTGGGGAGATGCATGTACGGCGGTAGAGTTAGACCCTAATGCAGAACCTCCAGTTCCAGCACCTGATTCAAAGGGGTGTTTATCTGTGTTCTATAATTTCTTTGGTGTATAAAGTTTACAATAATATTTATTAGGTTGACAATGTGAAACAGACCTGTGGGTCTGTTTTTATTTTGGAGGTTAAATGGCAAGGAAAAAATACAAAAGTCGCCGTTTAGAAGTTGCTAAACAAGTTGGAAAGTTGGAAGAGGAATACGGTTTTTGTAGACGTTGTATGGAGATAAAACTTGCCTATAAGTTCCACAAAGCCGTAGATTTGGATATAGATAAGAATGGACTCTTCAGCGTATGTAAAGATTGCATGGATGAACTATGTGATAAGTATATAAACGAAGAAGGAAGTGTTCAAAAAGCCATTCTGAAAATGTGTCGTACATTCAATGTTGCCTACAACGAATTGGCAATTGACAGTGCGCTCAAACAAGTTGAATCTAAAAATTCACCGATTTATAAGGTGTTTGGATTATATCGTGCAAAACTTCTTGTTCAGTTAAGAAAAGATTTAACCGATACTGCAAGCGATGTAGATATGACATATAAGGATGACCCAGTTGTCACCATTCCAGAATCAGGAGATATGTATCAGGACTATTCCGAACTTGAATTGTTTTGGAATACGAACGACAAGGAAAAGATTGCATTTCTTGAAAGGGAGTTTGCTAATTTTAAAAAAACTCACAAAGCAGACACTCATGCAGAAGTTGTTCTGCTTAAAGAGGTCTGTTATAAAATGTGGTCTATAGAGCAGGAAAGAGGTTCCGGTTCTGCCAGAGAGTCATCAATTAAACAACTAATGGACATTATGAAAAATCTTGCCATTAGTCCCGCTATGCAAAACGCGGCAAGTTCTGGGAAAAGCAAAGATACATTTGGAAGTTGGGTTAAAGATATTGAAAATACTACTCCTGCTGAATGGGTAAAAGATAAAAACGCTTTTAAAGACGTGGACGGAGTTGAAAAATATATTGATATTATAATTTCTTCGATACGCTCTTTTATTGTTGGAAAGAGGGAATTTTCAATTGAAGATATTTCTTCTGAAACAGGAGATGTTGAGCCAGACATGGAAGAGGAAGAAGGTCTGTAATGCCAAGTTATAAAAATTATAGAAATGACTATAAGAAAAAAACTTTGTCAGACACAGACCAATTTAGCTCTCCAAAATATATGAAGACATCTCAGGAAATGAGTGATGAGCGAAGAAATAATTTAATAGATTGGATTACATTTTATAGAAGAAATATCCATCGTTTTGTTGAACATTATTTTCAGATAGAACTTCATTTTTATCAAAAAATATGGATATACATGATGGGTACAAGAGATTCGTTTGTAGCTATTGCATCTCGCTCTGTTGGTAAAACTTGGCTTGTTGGTATTTTGGCTTGTGCCAGAGCAGTTCTTTACCCAAATTCTCAAATCGTCGTTGTCTCTAGCACGAAAGAGCAAGCCGGAATAATTGTTGAGGAGAAAATAAAGAACTTGATGGAGAACCATCCAAACCTCGCTAGGGAAATAAAAAATCTTGTGACCAACATGAACAAGTGGCAGGTTGAGTTTCACAACGGTTCTATCATAAAAATAGTTGCGGCAAGGGATAGTTCGAGAGGAAAAAGAGCAACATTTACTATATACGAAGAATTCAGACTGATTGATAAATCAGTTTTAGATGCCGTTATTCGTCCTTTTGCTTTTATTAGACCTACTCCCTATCTTAAAAATCCTGAATGGCGGGATTATGGAGAAGAGCCTAAAGAAATATTTATATCGTCTGCATATTATAAGCATTTATGGTGGTATGACGAGACCCGTTCTAATATTGTTGATATGTTAGACGGAAAGAACTCTGGTTTTATTGCGTTTGATATACGTCTATCCATTGAGCATAGAATAAAAACAGTTTCTCAACTAAAGAGAGAAATCGGTAAGATGAATGACATCGATGCTTTACAGGAATATTATAATATTCCTTATGGAGAAAGTTCCAGCAGTTATTTTAAGTTAAAGCAATTTATGAATCTTAGAGTTGTGGAACAGGCTGTTTATCCACAAAGACTTGAAAATTATGTTAAGAAAAGAAATCCATATGATATAAAAAGAACTCGTGGGGAAATCAGACTGTTGGCTTGCGATACAGCGCAAAGAGCAGGTAAAGCAAATGACCTTTCAATTAACGCTTTCATAAGACTTTTACCTACCTATAAAGGATATGTAAGAGAAGTTCTCTATATGGAATCTTTTTCTGGAGAAAACTCAATCCGACAGGCTTTGAGAATAAAAAGACTCTTGCACGATTTGGATATAGATGTTATTGTGTTGGATATTGCTTCTGGTGGCGGAGGTTTGCAAATATATGACCAGTTAGGTCAAATAACAAAAGACTCCGAAAGAGGTATTGAGTATCCGGCATTAACTATTATGCCTCACGAAACAATCGAGCAATCAAACTATGAAGAACTGGCAGATAGAACTTTGGCTATCGATGCACAACCAGTTATATATTGTGTTTCTGCTACACCCAAATTTAATTCCATTATGGCTACAGAAATGAGAGATAAATTACAGAAAAAATTATTTAAGTTTCTAGTGGATGAGACAAAGGCTGAGGATTATTTGATTAAAACGAAGGCAGGAGAGTTTATGAGTAATAATGATATTCAGGCAAAAGTGTTTTTTATGCAACCTTTTGTTCAAACATCTCTTTTGGTTTCTGAAGCAATTAGTTTAAGTATGGTCTTGTCTGGTGGAAATATTAAATTGGTGGAACCAGATGGTTCTCGGAAAGATAGAATTGTATCAGTTATGATGGGAAACTATTATGCTTCCCTTTTGGATGCCGACCTTCTCAGGGAAGATGACGGGAAATCAAATATGGAAGCCATGTTAGCGGTTACGATGGTTGGATAAGGAGAAGATTATATGAAAATATTTAATAGGGCAGAGGCGGTTCAAGCCTCTACCAACACGAACACTCTTGTTTCAGACTCCGTTCTGAATGCTACAAATGCCATGAGCGTTAGTTTTACAATTGAAAATAGTGGTGCTAACTCAATCGATTGGGAAGTCGTCGCTGGAAACTTGGCAGACCTTAGTGATGCTACAGTTGTTCAGGCGGCGGCTACCGTTGCCAGCGGTGCGTTCTCTTCATATGCCGTTCAGATTGCTCCGTTCGAATTCTACGGTATACGAATTGAAAGCACAACGACTGACCAAGCTGGAGAAGGAACGATACATGGAATTTGTAAGGGATAAAACCCTTCACTAGAAGGAGGAGAAAATGGCAAATACGAAAAACACAAAAAAAGAATCCCCTTCGTCAATAGCGACACCTGAGGAAGAAGTCTCTGTAAATGATGTTTATAATGTATTAAAGTTCGCAAACGCATTATACTCTGGAAGTCTTGGAGTCGGTGTATTTACACCTGAACTAATCAATCAGGCTTTACAGAATATTACCATGAACCCGCTAGAACCAACAGTGGCAAAAGTCAATGCCGCATTGCGAGACCCGAAAGCGAATGAAGATAATTTAATTGGATATTCTGAATGGTCTGAACTAAACAGTATGATTTATAAAAGAGTTATGCTGTACTTCAGTGGTCTATTGGCTTTTAATTTTACCTATGTGTGTACAAACGCTACAACAGAAGAAGATTATAAATCCAGTAAATATGAAAGAGATTTGGCAGTTGTTGCCGAATTCTTCGACAAGTTTGACCATAAGCAGGAATTTAGGACAGCCATGAAGGAAATGCTTCGCAATGAAGCGTTCTTCTCTGTTCTGCGGGACGATACAGAGAGTTTTGTCTTGCAGGAACTTCCCAGAAATAGATGTAAGATTACAGGCAGGTTCGATAAGGGAATCCTGTTTGATTTCGATATGTACTATTTCTTGGAGAGCGGTGTCGCACTGGATATGTATCCAGACATCTTTACAAAGATGTATAACGATGTCTTTGGAGAAACTAGCGCAAATCCTAAACCATATATTCCTGCGGCTAATCTAAGTCAAAGAACGGGAAGTTTTGTTTTATGGAAACAAACTTCTCCTCAAGACGGCTTTACCTGTTTCAAGTTCTCTCCTGAAATTGGAACTTTGGTTCCTTTTCTGAGTCCTCTTTTGGCAGATACGGTTCTACAACCTACGATTAGGGAACTTCAGACAAACAGTTATATTCAGGAAGCGACAAGGATACTCGTTGGCGCGGTTCCATTCCTAAAAGATAGCAAAGCATCTGTTAAAGACAGCATCGCGCTAGACCCTGAGACATTGGGGAAATTTCTTCAATTGGTTAAATCTGGTTTGCCGGATGCGATTAAGGTTGCGGCGGCTCCTCTTGAAGATATGGCGGGAATTGACTTCAAGGGAAGCACTGATATATACGATAGTTTTCTAAAATCTACGGCATCTGCCAGTGGTATAAACAGTCGACTCATATACAGTTTTGACCGTCAAAACGTGATGGAAACAAAACTTAGTATGAATGTTGATGAGAATATTGTAAGACCTATTTATTCTCAAATGGAAAAGATGCTTGAATATTGGATAAATAGTCGCACAAAGAAATATAAATTTAAGATTACTTTGGAAGGGTTTAATACCAGCATCGACAAAGAGGAAAGACTTGATACCGCTTTGAAATTGGCTGATTCGGGAATTGTTCTCGAACAGAAGATTAGCGCGGCTATCGATATGAGTCCTTTTGACCTGAGAAGGATGATGATGGAAGGTAAGGCGAACGACTTTGTTAATAACCTGACACCCATCATGAAGTCCAATCAGTTAAGTTCTGGTGTACAGGATGCAGGAGGGAGACCTGTAAAAAGTGATTCTGATTTGAGTGATGGAGGTGCGGACACCCGCGCGGACGGAGAAAATATAGAAAAAGAGTCTTAATGGACTCCAACATACCAACTTAAAAATATTATGTCTGTAGTTGGCAGATAAAAGGAGAAGAATGTATTTTAATAAATTTATTGTATCGATAAGAAGCAATGAAAAATTCCTTAAAGAAAAAGGTGAGGTTGTTCATATTCCTTTTGGAGATGAATATAGTATTTACCTGAAGAATGTAAATTCTTTGGATGCTGTTGTTCAAATAAAAGTGGACGGTAAAGTTGTGACCGGAAACGGGAAATTGATTGTTCCTGCTAACTCTTCAGTGGAAGTTGAAGGAGTAATAGAGGGATTGTCCGCTCATAAATCTTTTAAGTTTATAGAGAGAACTGTGCAAATAGAAGAGCATAGGGGAATCAGACCAGAGGATGGTTTGATTGAAGTTGAGTATACTTTTGAGAAACAGAAATTAAATTTATATACGACTTATGTTCCTGATTGGACATATACATATCCAAGCCCTCCTTATATTTATCCTCCGTATACAGTTTATTCAACATGGACAAACTCAACAGGAGGAAATAGTACGGTAAGTGTGCCAGTATCTAACAATCAAACAAACGATGTTGGCATAACTGTTGAAGGAAGCGACATAGATAGGAATTTTGGAATAGGTCTTATTGGGGATTTGGAAGAACAATCTAATGTTATTATTCTACACCTTCGGGGTGTATCGACCAATAAAGACTCTGATACGATAATCTATGCGAAACAAAAGGTAACTTGTTCTGTATGCGGAACAAAGTCTAAAAATGATAAAAAGTATTGTTCCGAATGTGGAGCGAGACTAAATACATAAAATGATAATTTTATTTACAGGAGGAAAAGAATGACAATTCAAATGGACGATGCTTCAAGAAACGCTAGATTAGACGCAATCGAATCTACGGCTGGAGCATCGGTATCTATGCAAATACTAACAGGGTCACAGCCTTCAGATTGTGTCACTGCTGATGGTGGAAGTGTACTTTGGGATGTTAACCTTCCCGCAGACTGGATGGCGGGGGCTTCCGGCGGTTCGAAAGCAAAATCCGGCACATGGTCAGGCTCGGCTTCAGGAACAGGAACAGCGGGACACTTTAGGCTTTTCAACAGTCAGGCTACAAAGGACGAAACAACATGCTTTATGCAGGGAGCAATTTCTACATCTGGCTCTGACTTAAATTTGGATAACACAAGTATAAACTCAGGACAAACAGTAACTATTTCAACATTTACTTTAACTGATGGTAATGCGTAAAAGGGGGTGAACTATGCCCTTAACAACTCAAAGGATTGAGGAGTTAGCTAGAATATTAGGAAGAAAAATATTTGTGAAGACGAAAGCTCTGGCAAACTCTAACTACGATGATTTAAAAGCAACTATAAACAGAATAGACATTGTTATGGGAGCAACCACTAATCAGGCGGCTTCGAATCATAATGGGGAAACGATTCAATCCGCATTGTTGGATGAAATTCAAACCGTTGCCCCTAATTTTTCCGTTCAGCAGGCAGGTATAGCATTGGTTATATGGACGGCTGAGGCGGCTGGTATTACTGATGTTTTTGATAATTAGGAAGGGAGGTAACTATGATTTCTAATCTGATTTCCGTTCCTATGGCGTATAATACAACCAATTATTTTAATGCTCCTTATATTGGAGGCACAAACTCAAGAGTATTTATGTCTATGTGGGGGATTGTCGCATCTTTGGGCGCGAACGTAAACATCTATTCCATATGGCAAATACAGGAAGCACCTACCGCAACAATGAAACTGGGTTTATATTCTTTGGCAAACGCCACAACTGGTGTTGCGAAGGTAAATCCTGCATGGGCGGCTGGAAACGTAGGAACAAATTTTGATACCGTATCTCTTTCGGCAGAAGGAACAAGTACGATTACTTGGTCAACAGGAAATGACGAAGACATATTGGAAACAAAGATAACGTTGGATGCCGCCACCGCTCCGACAGCAGGGCAATTATTGTTCATGCAGATAGCCTTTGAAACAGCATCTTGGACTTTAGCTCAGAACTCATATTGGTCTTGTGTTTTAATTGACGAGTAGGTAATCATGTCTATTAGAATTGATGCCAGCGGTGAATATGTAAGACGCACTACAGACCTGCCCGACGACACCAACTTTACCATTGTTGGTGTTGCGATGGATTTAGGGGGCAGGGCTGGCAATTATCGCTATATGGCGGGAATGGATAACGGCTCCAGTGTGTGGAAGCTGTTGGGGTGGGCAGATACCGACATATTTGAAATTTCAAACGATGTTGATTTTGCCTCATTCGGCACAACACCATCAACAAATAAATGGTTCGTTTGGGCGTTGGTATGTGATGGCACAGGGGCGGGAAGTTTTAGGGGGTACTGGCGTTATCTTTTACCCTCAGATGGTACGACAGTTTACACCGCCACATGCTCATCAAATAATGTAACTCCGACAGGTTTATATTTAGGGACGGATGGCTTTGATGAATACTGCGATATAAGACTCGCATCCGCCAAGTCGTTCGATGCGGCATTGACTCAGGCGGAGATAGAAGCGGAGTTTAATCAGCAGATGCCCGTTCGTTGGGCTAATCTTCATGCTTGGTGGAATATGAACGCGGGGGCAACGGAGAGACTCAGAGATTTATCAGGTAACGGAAGAACATTGACAGCAGGTGGAACGCTTACAGATGAGGCAGACCCTCCTCTTATTCGTTCGTCTGATTTATTTTTTCTATATCATTCTTATTCTTCTGGTGGGAATGGTGAAATAACTGGTTCTTTGTCGTCTACATTGGGAGATTTAACTTCTAATGGTTCAGGTAATGTTTTAACAGACGGTTCTTCTTCTTCAACTTTGGAAGATGCTACACTAAGCGCAAGTGGAACTTTAACTAATCCTGAAATAACTGGTATTTTGGACTCTACATTAGAAAACTTAAACATATCTGGTATCGCAGAATCTATTATCGACGGACAAACTTCACAGACGTTGCAAAATGCGACTCTGGAGAGTTATGGGCAAACTCCGGTTGATGGAGTAACAAACTCTATTCTCGAAGATTTGACATCGACTACTTCTGCTGAAGTTTTAATAGATGCTTCTTCCAATAGCACATTGGATGACGTTTCTTTAAGTGGTTCTGCTTCTTCTGTTATAGACGGAACGTTAAATAAGACCCTTGAAGATATAACTCCGAATGGAGTTGGAATAAACAACATTGATGGTACAACATCTGATGTTCTCGAAGACCTAAGTGTTTCTGCAAGTGGTGTCGTTGGCATAGACGGTTCTTTGAACGAGACTCTTGAAGATTTAACATTGATTGCCAGCGGAGGCAGTGCCTCCTTTGGTAATTTAAGTAGTACGCTGGAAAATGCATCATTGAATGGTGCAGGTCTTGTTGATATAGATGGTTCTGCTTCAACTTCTTTGGAAGATTTATCTTCTACAGGGAGTGCAGAAGCCCCTATTGATTCTTCTTTAGAATATACTTTTGAAGATGTTTCATCCACAAGCTCTGTTCAAGTTCTGGTGGACGGCTCGGCTGTATTAACTTTGGAAGACGCTTCTCTAAGTGCCACAGGTTCTTTGGGTAATCCTCCGATAGATGGTTCTTTGAACTCTACTTTGGAAGATGTGACTCTGTCTGGAGCTACAGATGTCATTGTTGATGGACAGACATCACAAACGTTGGAAGACATAGCTCTGGTTGGGGTTGGGGAATCAATTGTTGATGGACAGACATCGCAAGCGTTGGAAGATGTAACAACAAGCGGTGCTGGAGAAGTTGACATTGACGGACAGTTGGATTCAACTCTCGAAGACATTTCTTTGAGTGCTGTTGGTGGCTCTTCGTTATTTGGTGATTTAGATTCCAACTTGGAAGATGCATTATTATCTGGCTCTGGTGTCGCAGACATTGATGGGAATACAAACGTAACCCTAGATGATGTTTCTTTATCATCTTCTGGACAATCGGCTATAGACGGAAATGTTGATTCTACATTGGAAGATGTTTACTCAACATCCTCTGGAAACGTAGACGTTGATGGTTCTACTTCCGTTACATTGGAAGATGCCACTCTGTCTGGTTCTGGAGTAATCGGTGAAGCACCCATAACAGGAACGCTTTCCGTAAATTTGGAAGACTCTATTGTTTCTTCTTCGGGTGTTGCTGAAATAAGCGGAAGTCTTGAAAAAGACTTGGAGAATATATCTGCAACTTCATCTGGCTCTATAGATATTAGTGGTAATTCCACTATTGTTTTTGGGGATGTTTCTTCTACGACTCAAGGTGCTGTATTAATTATAGGTGACTCATCCAATGCTTTGGATGATTTACAGGTTGCAAGCGACGGTTCGGTAATAATAACGGGTCAGACTGCACAAACATTGGAAGACCTGATTGGTTCTGGAAGCGGTGGTGTATATACAGGTGTTGGTGGAAATCTTTCTGTTACTTTGGAGACGATTTTAATTAGTGCCAATGGAACTGTATTCGACTCTCCTCATTACCATACGAATTCGTTTATTTCAAATAAATTTAATACGAATGGAACTGTCATTTTGAAAAAAGAAGATAATTTAATGGTAGTACAAAAGAAAATTAATGTAGACCATATAGGTTAGAGGGAGGTGCAAATGCCCTATGTTTTGGGAGACCCAACACAAACAATACCTGAAATTCATGTTGGAGATGATGGTACGGCTTTTATATCGACCATTTATGACCAAGACGAAAGTGTTGTGGATTTATCGGTTGCCACGTCTCTTGTTTTTAGATTTGAATCTCCATCCCACGTTTCTACCGATAAAACGGCTTCTCCCTATTTGGGAGGTACAGATGGACAGATGGTTTATATCACAGATTCGAGTACCTTTACCTCCTCTGGCAAATGGAAATATCAGGCGATAATAACGTTTGCTGGAGGAGTGTGGTATACGAATGTGGTTGAATTTACGGTGTATCCTAATATAGATGCTCCGTAGGATATAAAATATAATGAGGAGGAAATATGGCTTTATCTAGTGCAACAAAAGGCAAACTCAATAAAATGAATAGGGCGGCTCAGGATGCCAAACTTGGTTCATGGTTGGGTACGCATACGGTAACTGCGGCGGAAGAAACTGCTG
>Ga0209919_1001035_pt1 | contig 13842 bp, 10 predicted proteins | sample SalPon2A_C_D2_MG_FD_185721 | JGI IMG/M metagenome (GOLD analysis project Ga0209919, IMG submission 185721) | Soil microbial communities from South San Francisco under conditions of wetland restoration - Salt Pond MetaG R2A_C_D2_MG (SPAdes)... | ecosystem: Environmental > Terrestrial > Soil >... | reverse complement strand
TTTACAAAATTTATTTATAGCTTCATAAGCATCAAAATATCCAAGGTCACCGGCTCTCAGTAAATCGGCGCAACCTTTTATCTTATTTTTTAATGCTAAATAATCAATTCCTCTTCTATAAAAAGCCTTTCCTTCCTTTTGATTTTTTTCAATTATTCTATCAAAATCTTCAATTGCCCCTTGAATATTTTCAAGCATATTTTTTGCTTCTCCTCTTAAATACAACAATTCAAGATTTGAAGGTTCCAAATTCAAAGCAGACGTAAAATCCTCAACAGCACCTTTATAATCACCGACTATCCCTTTATCAGTACCACGATTTATGTAAGCATTAACAGCATTTGAATCCATCTCAATTGCCCATGTAAAATCATCTATGGCACCCAGATGATCATCAAGATCAGCTTTTACGTTACCCCGGTTAATGTATAATTTTTTATCTAAAGGATTTTTTTCGATTGCGATATTATAATCAGCAAGTGCTCCTTCATAATCACCCAACTGCGATTTTGAATAAGCTCGGCCAAAAAAGACTTCTTCATTAAGAACATTTAATTTAATTGCTATGTTAAAATCTTCTATGGCCTTTTTATATTTTTCCATAATTAAATAACATATTCCTCTTCCTAGATAAGCCTCACCAAATGCTGGATTGATTAAAATTGTCTTATTATAATCTTCAATGGCTGCAATGTTGAGCTTAAGCATACTTTTAGCTTTGGCACGTCTAAAAAAAGCCTCATTATCATTTGGAAAATCAGAAATTGCTTTTGAATAAAACTCAATTGCTCTGAGATAATTTCCATTTTTGTAGAAACTATCTGCCTGCTCAAAATATTGGGATGAAGAAGACGAACAAGATAAATTTATTAACAGGAAAAAAAGAAATAAATAAGTTGCTAGGATATTATAACTGATCTTCAATACCTACCTACCTAATAAAAAATTAGTTAATACTCTGCATATAATTTTAAATTCAAAAAAATACTAAGTTTTTATCTTAGCTTCCTTGAGTAGGCTTCTGCCTCTTCTAAAGAAGTAAAATATCCAATCCTTACACGGAAATAAGTCCTGTTGTATTTAGACACATATGTTTTTTGCACAAATGCGTTATGACCCCTGGCTTTCCAATAGTTTGCTACCTTTTTTGCTTTAGGATTTGTTTTCCAGGATGAGATTTGAATTACATACTGGTTACCATCAGTCCAGATATTATTTTTAATATTAATTTCGTGAGAAGCATCATAAAATTTAAATGGCTTTGAAACCGGTTTATTAACATTCTTAGGAGGTACAGTCTGTTCTTTTGGCTCAACAGACTCCTGATAAATTTTTTCTTCAGCCTTCTTACAACCATTATCATCTATAGCTGCGCCTGAAGGTGTACCGGGACATTTATCTAGATAATCCGGAACTCCATCACCATCAGAATCCATCGGGCATCCATTACTATCAGCAAAAACACCATTGGGCGTACCCAGACATTGATCCAGATAATCAGGTACACCGTCTCCATCAGAATCTATGGGGCATCCATCAGGTGTTACCTTTGCTCCTAAAGGGGTATCCGGACAGATATCCTTAATATCAGGAACACCATCATTGTCTGTATCTGTTTCTGTATCAGGCGAGGAAAACAGAGAATAAGTAACACCTATTGAAGCGGTAAAAAAATTATCACTTCCCTGCCCTGTATTATCAAGTCCATCAAGCAAATCATACTTTCCATAATTATACCCTAAGTTTACATTTATGCCAAAGCGATCACTTATAAAAGAATGAAATCCAATTTGTGCATTGTAAATTACCTCTGTCAAACTATTAGATCTGTTTGACCCGTAAGGAATTATTTTTCCGTTATTGTCCTTTGGCGAATACCAAAGATTTGCAATACCGCCAAAGAGATATGGAATAAAGCTAGGAGAAATGTAATAGCTATATACTAATCCGCCACCGCCAAAAGTAAAGCTAGTTTTAAAAGTTTGAGGATTTTTGTTTGCATCGTTACCGGATAGATTTCCTAATCCGCCATAAACTTTAAAACCAAGAGCATGTTTTGAATTTATATTGAAAAAATATACTAGTGAGCCCATTCCAAACAAATCAGGTCTAATTGATTCGTAATCTGTAACACCAATCGCAGATCCACCAGCCACAGAAATAATAAATTTACCTGAAAATGGATGATAATTATTTTTTTGGAAAATTTGCGCGCGGGAAATATTATATGAAACAAACACAATTAAAACTATCAACAATATTCTTTTCATACGATCTCCGGCAAATTATTGGCGGTTTGTTTATCAAAAATACAAAATTTTTTATTTATCTGAAATTTCATTAAATATTGTAAAAGGAATAGTTTAGATGGCGGGAATTAGTATCTCTATTAAATAATTTTGCTATTCATCGCAATCTTCTTTTTTCCTGGTATCTATAATAACCAGAATTTTCCACCCTAAATTTCTTTTGATAAGTTGAAAAGAATCAATTCCGCAATGATTCAACATATCTCCCAAATAAAATGAATATTCTGCCCAGACAGTAGCAAGATCTCCATCAACATGTATTACCGGATTTTTGATTCTTTCGTCCCAGGCTTGTAAATGAGGAGTCCCAACAGCTTTTGCAAATGCTTTATAATAATCGGAATGAACATTTATTTTCCCGAGCGATTTTCCAACACTCATTAACACTGCAGAAGAATCAAATACTGACAAAACAAGATTTTCATTCCCGAGTCTCATCCCGTCAAACAATCTATTGATTACCTGCATTATCTTTGTTGAATCATTTTGTGCATTTGACACCTGAGAAAATGCTAGTATCAGAAATAATATTAAGATTGTAATTTTTATTATTTTATTTGCAAACATTTTACTTCATATTTTGATTTTCATTTAATAATTTCTCAACCAAATCAGTTATTTCATCAGTTAGATGAATATAATGTTCGCCTGTTCCGGGGCCTGAAAATCCTGTATTTATTCTTCTAACTCTTCGCTGCTTATCCACAAATATAGTTGTAGGAAATGCAAGTACGCGATTTAGCTGGGGAAGTGTTTTACTTGCAAAATCTTTATTGTTAACCCCTGCTAACAGCAAATCATATTTAATATTAAATTTCTTTTTAAACTTTTTTATTTGCTCAATTGCTTTCGTTGAATCTGGATAGTTTTCATACATAAGACCAATTATTTCAACTCCTTCATCTTTATATTTATCGTAAAACGGAGAAAGAAATCTTGCTTCATCGTGACAATTAGGACACCAGCTTCCGGCTAGAGTTACAATCACTACTTTATTTTTATATTTTGTATCTGAAAGAGATACAAAATCCCCTTTTAAATCAGGGAAAGTAAAATCAAATTTACTTGCACCTCTTTTGAGAAATGTAAGTGAATCCGGATCAGGAAGTTTTGCATTTATATCTTTGTAAGCAGTCCAGGTTTCATGATACTTTAAACCAGACCAGTATCCTCCGTTCAGATTTCCCTTATTATCCATTTTTGCTTTAAATAAATAAGCATGTGCACCATCAAATGTTGCAAGATAAATGGAACTATCATTTACTTGCCCTGATAAAAACCTGTAGTCACCAGTTGTTGTAAGAAAAGTTCCTTTTACATCTGCTCCGGATTGAATAAATTCTCCAACTGCCGGATATGATGATCCATCATCTTCAGTAAATTTTACAGCCCACTTGCCTGTAATGTTGATTGAATCTTTGGGCTTAAAGAAAAATAAAAAATTCTCTTCCTTTTTAGTTTTAAGCGGTATTACCTGCAAAACTGCATTTGCCTTTACCAGTGTAAGAGTGCCATTGAGTTCTATACCTTCAATTTCTGCATTAATAGTTGAATTATATGCCGGTAGATAAAGAACCAGGCTGTCATTATTAACCTGTACATCGTCAATTTTAACAGTTTCTTCACCATTTAATAATTCAGCAGAGTACTTTCCATTTTCATTTTTTGTAATTTCAAAAAAGAATGGAAGTGAACCACCAGCAGTAAATAACTCTGCTTTCCAGATTCCAGTTTCAAGTTTGTTGTTTTCATCTGAATTACAGGAAGACAGGCAAATCAAGCAAATAAAATATAAGAATACAACGCAAGTTTTTTTCATCAATTTCCCAATATGAATTACAGAGATAAGGGTTTCAATAAAATAATTAAAGAATAAAGAATAAGCAAAAAAGGTATTATTTGTATTAGCTTAGTATTATTTCAAATATTTATCTTTAAATTTTTATTAGCAAACTGATTTTCATCATTAAATAATCATTATTTGCGTAAAAAAACTTCAATGTTCCTAATTAAAACTTTATATTCAAAGCTGAATTTTTACTTTTCTAAAACTACTAAACAGGAATAAGGAATGCACGTATTAGAAGTAAAAGGCTTAAGCAAGTCATTCGACAAAATTAAAGCCGTAGATGATGTTTCCTTCTTTGTACCGGAAGGTTCGGTTTTTGGACTGATAGGAAGAAACGGTGCAGGCAAGACCACTACAATCAGGATGATGATGAATATTTATGAACCTGATTCAGGTAAAGTAACTCTCCGAGGGGCTCCGGTTACAAACGAATTCAAACAGAAAGTTGGTTACCTGCCTGAAGAACGTGGCTTATATAAAAAGATGAATGTATGGGATACATTAATGTTTTTTGCAAGGGTGAAAGGAAAAAAAGGTAAAGAAATTGAAGAAAAAGCAAATGAATATTTAAAGAAATTTCAATTATTTACCAGGAAGACATCCAAAATTCAGGACCTTTCTAAAGGTAATCAGCAGAAGATACAGTTCATTGCTACCATACTTCACGATCCGGAATTTTTAATTCTTGATGAGCCTTTTTCCGGACTTGATCCAATTAATACAGACCTTTTAAGGGAAATTATAATTGATCTTAAAAACCAGGGGAAAGTAATAATTTTCTCAACTCATTTAATGGATTTTGCAGAAAAAATGTGCGATCACATTGCAATGATTGATGAAGGGAAAATTATTCTTCATGGTTCTCTAAAAGAAATAAAAACCAAATACGGCCACAGAAATGTAAATATTACTTACGACGGGAGCATTTCATTTTTAAATGGCCATCCAATTATAGAATCAATTCAGGATTTTGGGAACACAACTGGAATTACAGTAAAAGAAGAATCACAAACCCAGGAATTATTGCAACTACTGCTCGAAAGAGATGTGAAAGTAAGAAGATTCAATGCAAATGATATTTCACTTCACGATGTGTTTGTAAAACTTGCGGGCGACAAAGATATGGAGGTAGCAAATGTTTAATTTCAGAACAATGGCGGTAATTAAGCGTGAACTTAGAGAAAAAATAATGAGTAAAACATTCATTATTATGACCTTGCTCCTCCCTGTTTTTATGTTTGGAATTATGGCATTTCAAACTTTTCTTTTAACCTATGATACAGAATCAAATGCAAAATTGATAATCGTTACAGAGTCACCTGATCTAACAATGAATCTGCAAAGCGATTTCTCACAAATCCCCATTGTTAAACAGGGAAAATATATCATTACTTTCCAAACTCTGAACAGACAGAGATTGCAGGAATTAATTGCTGCTAAAAAACAGGAAATGTTGGACGACAAGCTGAATGGAATAATTTTTATTCCATCAGCCGCATTAACTGATAAGAAAATAGAATATTATTCAAAGAGTCCGAGTAACAGTGACCTTTTTGATAAATTAAAACCAACGATTAATCAGGCTTTAGTAGACGGTTATTTCCATGGTAAACAATTATCACAAGAGGATATCGAATATGCACGTAACAGGGTTGACATAAACGGATTTAGGATATCAAAGGATAATGAGATTGAAGAAACAAACGCCGGTGCACGAATTATTTCTTTTGTCTTTGCATTTCTATTATACTTCAGTTTAATGTTCATTGGAATGATGATGATGCGGTCAGTCGTTGAAGAAAAGAATTCAAAGATTGTAGAAATTTTATTATCCTCAGTTGAAGCAAAAGAATTAATGGTCGGAAAAATTATAGGAACAGCAGTTACCGGTTTGCTTCAAATGGCGATATGGATGTTGCCAATTATCGTAGTAATTTCATCCAGTATATTTGTAATTCCACCGGAATTGATACCAAATATTTCAATTGGTCAAATTATTTATTTTCTTTTTAATTACTTCGTTGGATTAATTACCTTTCTTGGTCTTTTTGCAACTGTTGGAGCAATATTTGATAATGATCAGGATGCTCAATCCGGCATTTGGCCTATAATGATGCTTATAATGATTCCTTTCTTTATTAGTATTTCGATGAATAAAAATCCAAACAGTGTACTGGCAAATGTAACATCCTTATTACCATTTTCTTCCATTATGGTAATGCCGGCACGTATGAGCCTTGTTGACATCCCAGCCTGGCAATTTGCGACTGCTATAGTTGTAAATGTTGGAATGATGTTATTAATATTCCCGCTGGCAGGTAAAATTTATAGAATTGGTATTTTGCTAACAGGCAAAAAACCCAAATGGGGCGAAGTTATAAAGTGGTTAAGGTATAAATAATTATTCATTTTATTAAATCCCTGTAGTTTAAGCTCTGCAGGGATTTAGATATCACTAAACTTTTTTCATCTTTTCTAAGTCAAACTATTATTCATTCATTATCGTCCCGGAATTTAATTTGTACAAAAAAGTAGAGTATTTCCTTTTTTTTCGATAAAATGCATCATATCATTATGTTTATTTGTGGACTTCATTCAATTTTAACTAGAAATGAAATTAAACCGTTTTAGGTTAAATATATTAATCAGAGTAATATTTCTCGCATTAACCCTAATTGCTATTGGTTACCTGGGCTATGAGATGAAAATATATTACGGAGCCGGGATAGTATTCTTGTTTTTATGCTATGAAGTTTATTCACTTTTTTATTTTGTAGATAAAACCAACCGCGATCTCACAAGGTTTCTAAATTCAATTAAACACTCCGATTTTTCGCAGGCGTATGTTTCCAAAAATTTCGGTGAATCATTTGAAGAGTTATATAATTCCTTTAGAAATCTAACAAACCAAATGCTTGAAACAAGAAGTGAAAAGGAACAGAGTTTTCAATATCTTCAAACTATTGTAAAGCATGTTGCCATCGGATTAATTACTTACAGAAAAGATGGTGAAATTGAGTTAATTAATAATGCTGCAAAAAAGTTATTAAATGTAGAATCACTTTTAAATATTTATAATCTCGGACCAGCTAACCGTGAACTGCTTGGGATACTTTCTTCAATAAAAGCAGGAGAAAAAGCATTAGTAAAAATTGAAACAAAGGGTATTGAGAAACAGATTTCACTTTTTGCTGCAGAGTTTAAATTAAGAGACAGAGAATTTACTCTTGTTTCTTTGCAGGATATTAAAAGTGAACTTGAAAGAGAAAGACTTTCCAACGAACTTGAGATTGCTCACCAGGTTCAGATGAAACTACTTCCCAAAACAGTACCCGAAATTGGTGGGTATTCATTTGCCGCTTTGTGCGAGCCTGCAAAAGAAGTCGGGGGTGATTATTATGATTTCATAAACCTTGGCAAGGACAAAACCGGAATTGTTATTGGAGATGTTGCCGGAAAAGGTCTGCCCGCAGCAATTTATATGACTTTAACAAAAGGAATTTTCCATTCTTATTCTGAAGGAAATTTTTCACCAAAAGACGTACTTATAAAAATAAATAAACTGATTTACCAGATAATTGAAAGCGGTTCATTTATTACAATGTTTTATGGAATTATAGATCACAAAAAAAATGAATTTGTTTTTGCGCGCGCCGGGCACGAAGCTGCAATCTTTTTTAACTCCGAAAGTGATGAGATTCAATCTTTAAGACCAACAGGACTGGGACTTGGTTTAGAAGATGGGACTTTATTTGCAAACAAAATTGAAGAGCACAAAATAAAATTAAAACCCGGCGATACAATCATGCTCTACACAGATGGCGTGACAGATGCAAATAACAGGCTTAATGAAGAATACGGATTAAACAGGTTGTGTGAATTCATAAAAGAAAACAGAAAAATTGATTCAATTGCCCTGCTGGAAAATATTCACCAGGATGTAAAAAATTTCAGTCAGGGCGTAAATCAATTTGACGATATAACAGGAATAATTGTTAAAAAACTTTAGTTCTTATTATTAAAATAATTTTTAGTTTCAATTGCTACAATTCCTCCCAGCCCCAATAATCCAACAAGGTTTGGAACAGCCATCAATCCATTCATAATATCTGCAAATGTCCAGACGACATCCAGTTTAGCAACCGCACCAACAAAAACAAAGATACAGAACAATATTCTATAAGGTTTTATTGATTTTGGACCTAATAAAAATTCAAGTGACTTTTCTCCGTAATAACTCCATCCGAGAATTGTAGAATATGCGAAGAAAATAATTCCGAGTGACACAACAATTCCTCCCCAACTACCCGGCAATGCAGTTGTAAATGCAGAAGATGTTAATGGAACACCAGTTTCTCCGGAATTCCATAATCCGCTTACTAAAATTGCAAAACCAGTTAAAGAGCAGATAACTATTGTGTCAATAAAAGTTTGAGTCATCGAAACAAGTGCCTGGGTTACAGGATGTTTGGTTTGAGCAGCCGCAGCAGCAATAGGTGCGCTACCCAATCCTGATTCATTTGAAAAAACACCTCTTGCAACTCCCATTCGCATTGTCAGCATAACTCCTGCACCGAGGAATCCTCCTGTTGCAGCAGTTGGTGAAAATGCTTCAGTTAATACCCAGCCGATTACTTCAGGAATTCTTTCATAATGAATAATAACTACGGTCAATGCCGCCAGCATATAAAACACGATCATAAATGGTACAAGAATACCGGTTACATTTCCAATACTTTTAATTCCACCAAGAATAACCAAAGCAGTTGCAACGGCAAGAATAATTCCCGTAACCGCAACAGGAATATTAAATGAATGCTGCACTGCATCAGCAACAGAATTTGATTGTACCATATTGCCGATTCCAAATGCAGCAATAGAGGCAAATACTGCAAATGTTGCGCCCAGCCATTTAAGATTTAATCCTTTGGTTATATAGTACATCGGACCGCCGCTCATCGTACCATCTTTATCTACCTCCCTGTATTTTACGGCAAGCACAGCTTCAGCATATTTTGTCGCCATTCCAAACAGACCGGTAATCCACATCCAGAAAAGTGCACCCGGTCCCCCTACTGCAATAGCAGTTGCAACTCCGGCAATATTACCTGTCCCAACCGTTGCTGCAAGCGCAGTCATTAAAGCCTGGAAGTGAGTGATATCTCCCGGATTATCCCCATCATCTTTTCTTTTAATCAGCGCAAGCCATAGTGAATGAAACAATTTTCTGAATTGAAGACCTTTTAATAATATTGTCAGATAAATGCCTGTACCGACTAATAAAATCAGAAGAGGAACTCCCCATACAAAATCACTTATACTTGATAATATCTGCTGAATTTGCTGCTGCATAATTTTTCCTGTTTATGATTAGTTATTTATAAAAATAAGGAAGGATTTTTCATCAATTAATGTCTTAATTTATTAACGAAGAAAATTATTGGGAGATAATATGGCAATTCTTATTTCAAAATGCTATTAATTTTTAAAAAGTTTGATTTGGTGAAATTATTTCATTAAATAATATGTGAATTCAATTATTGAAAAGTATGGAGGTTTTATGGAATACACGCATTTAGGAAGGACAGGATTAAAAGTTAGTAATATTTGTTTAGGTACAATGAACTTCGGTCCTTACACACCCGAAGATGAAAGTCATAATATAATGGATAAAGCACTTGATCACGGGATCAACTTTTTTGATACAGCAAATGTATACGGCTGGGATAAAGGAGTTGGATTAACCGAGCAAATTATTGGCAGATGGTTGTCAAAAGAAAAAAGTAACCGTGATAAAATAGTTTTGGCTACAAAAGTCTACGGAAAAATGGGTGACGGACCAAATGACCAAAAATTATCAGCTTATAACATTAAGAAAGCCTGCGAAGATAGTTTAAAAAGGTTACAAACAGATCATATCGATCTTTACCAGATGCATCACATTGACAGGGAAACCCCGTGGGATGAAATCTGGCAGGCCATGGAACAACTGGTTAAAGAAGGAAAAGTTTTATATGTGGGCAGCAGTAATTTTGCGGCATGGAATATTGTTGAAGCTAATTATATTGCAAAACAGAGAAACTTTCTCGGTTTAGTTTCAGAACAAAGTATTTATAGTTTAAGAAATCGTCACATTGAGCTGGAAGTAATTCCTGCTTGCAAGGAAATGGGGATGGCTCTTATTCCGTGGAGCCCCCTTGGTGGAGGCATTCTTTGCGGTGTGCTCGGTAATCAAAATAAGGGACGAAGGAACCGGGAACAATTAAAAGCTTCAATTGAAAAATTAAAACCTCAGATTGAAAAATATGAAAAGCGGTGTAAAGAGATTGGGCATACTCCGGCGGATGTTGCTCTTGCTTGGGTTTTAAGTAAGCCGGTGGTTACTTCTCCCATTGTCGGTCCAAGAACACTTGAACAACTTGATCAAAATGTAAAAGCTGCTGAAATAAAACTGAACAAAGAAACTTTAAAGAAACTGGACGAAATATGGCCGGGACCGGGTAACCAGGCGCCGGAAGCATATGCCTGGTAATTTTATAAACCGAGATTGTTCATAAAATTAATAATATTATTCATTTTTGCTGTTAGCTCAGGATGAGAGGCTTCGAAATTCTCAACGAAATCTTCCAGCCTGTCTAATAGCGAACTTTCCTCACTTTTAAGTCCCTTCACTCCATTTTCTAAAACATATTCAATTTCATCTTTTATATTACTCAATTTTTCAAGGGAACTTTCGTCAGTCGAATCTATGTTATTTATTTCAAGCTTAAGTTTTTTTAACAGATTTTCCAGCTCGTTATTAGGCATATATTTTCCTTTTTTCATTAAATAATGATTTAAATCTCAATCTTTTCATAAATAATATATAAAAAAATAATTTTAACTTTAAATAGAAAATTCAATATTCATTTATCATAATATATTGGTTTATTATTTAAAGAGTTTATATATTATAAAATTGAGCCGATAAAATATTCAACACTACCAATCATATCCTGGTGAAAAAATATTATGAAATCAATCAAACTTACTATAAGCCTCTTTATAATTTTATTTTCTTTTGCATCATTTGCCCAGCAGGAGAGCAAATATGATCCGCACAAAGTATTCGATCCAACATTTCTGAATCAACCCGGTACTATTTTCAGAAGCGGAAGCGGACAACCCGGCAAAGCATACTGGCAAAATAGTGCTGACTATAAAATTGATGCAACTTTGAACACAAACGAGAATATTGTAAGCGGATCTGAAACAATAACATATAAAAATAACAGTCCGGATAATCTTCCCTATCTCTGGCTTCAATTAGATCAGAATCTTTTTACCAAAGAATCCCGCGGAGCGGCAGCTACACCAGTTGATGGCGGAAGATTTGGAAATCAAAATTTCGATGGTGGAGATGTAATCAATTCAATAAAAATAATACTTGGCGGTAAATCTTATACACCGGAATACATTATTAGCGATACAAGAATGCAGATTCAACTTCCCCGGGCAATGAAAGCAAATGGTGAATCAATTCAAATTAAAATTGAATGGAGTTTTAAAATTCCTCCTTATGGTTCCGACAGAATGGGAATTCAAAAGACAAGAAAAGGAAGTATCTATGAAATTGCTCAATGGTACCCGAGAATGGAAGTTTATGATGACGTTATTGGATGGAACACTCTCCCCTATTTAGGAACCGGTGAATTTTATCTTGACTATGGAAATATTGATTATAAAATAACAGTTCCTTCAGATATGATAGTGGTTGGATCTGGAGAACTACAGAATAAAAACCAGGTGCTAACAAAAGCCCAGGTTGAAAGATTAAACAAAGCCAGTAAAAGTGATAAAACTGTTTTCATCAGAACCATTGATGAAGTTAAACAACTAGATTCAGTTTCTACTGCAACTGGAACTAAAACCTGGCATTTTAAAATTGAAACCACACGCGACGCCAGCTGGGCTGCTTCCCGCGCATTTGTTTGGGATGCTGCAAAAATCAATTTACCGAGCGGTAAAAAATGTATGGCTATGTCAGTTTATCCACTTGAAAGTTCTGCTGATACCGCCTGGCAGAGATCAACGGAATTTGTAAAAGGATCAATTGAATATAATTCAAAACAATGGTTCGAGTATACTTATCCCGTTGCTACAAATGTTGCCGGAAGAGTCGGCGGTATGGAATACCCGGGAATAGTTTTCTGCGGATACAGATCTCACGGCGGCTGGTTGTGGGGAGTTACAGATCACGAATTTGGACACAACTGGTTCCCGATGATTGTTGGTTCAAACGAAAGAAGATTTATGTGGCAGGACGAAGGATTTAACACATTTATTAATATTTATTCAACATTAAATTTTAACAATGGAGAATTTAATCCAAGAAGATATTCAGCCAGAAACCTGGTTGACTTTTTACAAAAGAAAGATATTGACGCAATAATTACTTACCCAAGTGTAATTAAACCAGCAAACCTAAGTAATGAAGCATACTACAAACCAGCACTTGGATTGCATATGCTTCGTGAATATGTTATCGGTCACGATCGTTTTGATTATGCTTTCCAAACTTATATAAAGAGATGGGCATTTAAACATCCAAGACCGGAAGATTTTTTCAGAACTATGAACGATGCAGCAGGTGAAGATTTAAACTGGTTCTGGAAAGAATGGTTTTACAATAAATGGAATCTTGATATAGGTATTAAGGATGTTAAATATATTGATAATAATCCTGCACATGGTGTTTTTGTAACTATTGAAAACTATGATCGAATGGCAATGCCTGTTACGCTTGAAGTAAAAGAAACAAATGGTAATTCCGGAAAAACTGATCTGCCGGTTGAAATTTGGCAGCGTGGAAATACGTGGACATTTAAATATAATTCAACTAGTATGATTGATTCAGTGATAGTTGATCCTGATGAACAATTACCGGATGTAAATACTGACAATAATATTTGGACAAGCAGCGCTCCTAAACCGGAAAGACGCGGACGACGCAGATAATAATTAAAAAAATAAAATCTATGAAAATAAAACCTGTAATTTTTATTCTTTCTATAATCGTTATTCTGTTTGGCATAAATCTATCTGCACAACAGGAAAATAATTATGATCCGCACAAAGCATTTGATCCGTCATTTCTAAATAATTCTGCAAATTCATTTAGAAATGCACAGGGAATGCCGGGCAAAAATTTTTGGCAAAACCAGGCTGATTACCTAATTCACGTTAAACTCGATGAAAAGACAAATATTGTTTCCGGAAATGAAACAATTACTTACACTAATAATAGTCCGGATAATCTTGATTACTTATGGCTACAGCTAGATCAGAATATTTTAAGAAAAGATTCCAGGTCAGCAGCTACAAACAACCCGTTGAATTCACCCCGTGAAACTACGGATGGTTATAATCTAAATTCTGTTAAGATTACTTACGGCGGAAAAACTTATACAGCAGATTATATAATAAGTGATACAAGAATGCAAATCAGACTTCCCCATCCATTATCTTCTTCAGGAAATAAAATTAAAATTGATATTGATTACTCTTATGTTCTGCAGTCTGAATCTGCAGGAAGAACAGGAAGTATGGAAACGAAAAACGGTGTCATTTATGATATGGCACAGTGGTACCCGAGAATGTGTGTTTACGATGACATAATCGGTTGGAATACACTTCCCTACCTCG
>Ga0209919_1001031_pt1 | contig 13865 bp, 11 predicted proteins | sample SalPon2A_C_D2_MG_FD_185721 | JGI IMG/M metagenome (GOLD analysis project Ga0209919, IMG submission 185721) | Soil microbial communities from South San Francisco under conditions of wetland restoration - Salt Pond MetaG R2A_C_D2_MG (SPAdes)... | ecosystem: Environmental > Terrestrial > Soil >... | reverse complement strand
TAATGATCCGGTTGAAAGAGCAACCCAGGTTATGCGGGAACTTAAAATTGGTTGTTTGCCTGTAGTTGAAGAAATGAAACTAGTCGGGATAGTAACAAATACTGATTTGCTTGATGCACTTCTTATGTTAACCGGAGTCCACCAGCCATCAGGACGTCTGGATGTCCGGCTTCCAAATAAGACAGGTGAACTAGCCAGGCTTACAGGGTTGCTTTCCGAACAGAAAGTTAATATTCATTCCATTCTAACATATCCTGATAAAGATGGAAAAGTAAGGCTGGTTTTGCGTCTTGGAAGTATAGAGATGAAAATGCTTGCAGAGTTGATTTGTAATGCGGGTTTTGAGGTAATCTGGCCGGTACATATAGCATGTGTAAAATAATTTATCATCCCAAATATAATCTTTACGATCTTGGTGAAAGTCATCCATTCAATCCTGTTCGTGTTGAAATGGTTCTGGACCTTCTGCATGAATTGAATTATGCAGTTGAACCAGAAACCCCTGATCCCGTCACTCCCGAAATGCTTTATAAAATACACGATAAAAATTATGTGGATATTATTGAAGCATTGAGCAGGGGAGAAAATAAAACCGAATCGGAACAGCTTGGACTCGGTACTATTGATAACCCTATAACAAAAGGAATGGCAGAAGGTGCTAGATACCAGGCTGGCGGAACATTGCTTGGCGCAAAATTATTGCTTGAAAATAAAACAAAAAAAGTTCTTCAGCTTGGCGGCGGATTTCATCACGCGCACAGTAACCTTGCTTCCGGATTTTGTATTTACAACGATCTTGCTTTAGCGATTAAAGAAATGACAGATAAAGGGCTGCACGTTGTATATCTCGATATAGATGTTCATCACTCAGATGGAGTGCAGAAAATATTTTATAATGATGATAAAGTTATGACAATTTCTCTTCATGAGTCAGGAGAGTTTTTGTTTCCCGGAACCGGATGGATTCACGAACTAGGGCAGGGAATGGGACGGTCGTTAAAACTAAACGTTCCGCTCGATCCGTTTACCGAGGGTGAATCATATCTTGAAGTTATGGATGGAATAATTGAACCGGCATTAAAATGGTTTAAACCTGATGCTATGATTGTAATGGCAGGAGCAGATGCCCATTTTTCTGATCCGTTGGCTGATTTACTTTTAACCACGATGGATTACGAAAAAATATTTAAGAAAATTCTAAAATATGCCGATGATTATAGCAATGGAAAAATTATGTTTACACTTGGTGGAGGATATTCGATTACTGCCACACCTAGAATCTGGACTATTCTTTACTTGTTAATTATGAATCTGGAAATTCCCGATAAACTACCTGAAAACTGGAGAAAAAGATGGTCAAAAAAAATCGGCAAAGAAATTCTTGGGTTTCTACATGATCAGCTACCAGCATATGAACCCATACCAAGAAAATCAGAAATAGAAAAACACAACCGCGATTTGATCCGCAGAATTAGTGACTCCGTTGTTCAGTACTGGATTTAATTTATAAGCATTCATTAACCGTTCGTCATAAACCCCAATTTCTCAATCAGAAATATGTAGCTATTTTCTTTGTGAATTTATAAAATAAAGCATTAAAAATTGTTTAGCATTTATTTTATAGAGAGCCATGAAAAAGTATATTATTTTAATGTCCATTTTGATTTTCATCATGATTATAGATGGATGTAAAAAAGAAACTACTGATCCAGGCAAAAACGATGTTTTAACATTTAGAGTTAATAATAAACATAGTGGCGTTTATCCCGGAAAAGGGATTGATAACCCGGCCGGGTTTAATTGGATATTTAAAACTGATGGTCCTATAAGATCAGCTCCCGCAGTTTATAATAATACAGTCTTTTTCGGAAGCAGTGATGGTAATTTCTATGCCATTGATTTTTCAACAGGGAAAGAAAAATGGCACTTTAAAACCGGAAGCGCAATTCAATCTGCCCCGGCAATTTCAGGGGATAAAATATTTTTCACAAACAGGAATGGAATCCTGTTTGCTTTGGATATTAGTAGTGGGAAAAAAGCCTGGAAAATAGAGTTCGGAAAAGATCTTCCTTTGGATTGGGGCTTTGACTATTATCTTTCTTCACCTGTTGTGGAAAATGAAAACATATATGTCGGAAGTGGAAATGGGAAATTTTATTCTATTGCGGCGGGCATCGGTGCCATCTCCTGGGAATTTAATTGTAATTCAAGAATAAGAGTTGCTGCGGCAATTAGTAACAATTTGGTTTTATTCGGTGATATGGCTGGATATTTTTATGCACTGAGTAAAGATGCCGGAAAATTAATCTGGAAATATGAGGTTGAAGGATTGAAATATCATAATTCCAAATTCGGATTCGATAGACAATCTATTATGAGTTCAGCATCTGTTTCTGGTAAAAATGTCGTCTTCGGTAGCCGTGATGGAAATTTGTATAATCTGGATTTACAATCTGGAAAAGAAATCTGGAAAGTAAGTTACGGCACATCCTGGGTAATTACCTCACCTGCTATCTATAACGGGGTAGTTTATGATGGAAGTTCGGATGCGAAAGTTATACAAGCAGTGGACCTAAAAACGGGAAAAGAAATTTGGAAATTTAATTCCTACCAGGCCGTTTGGTCATCTCCTGCTGTAACTGAAAACAGCCTTTATATTGGAGATTTTTCAGGTACTTTATTTGCAATTGATTTGAAAACCGGGGAACAAAAATGGTCTTATAAATTATTAACAGGTTTTATTGCCTCATCGCCAGTTGTAGTAGGTGAAAATATTTTAGTAGGTGGTGACGATGGGAATTTATACTGTTTAAAAGGAAATCAGACGAATTCAAATAAAGAAAATTTTAAACGTGCCGTTTACTATGAACCAGCAAATGGATTTAATTGGTTTCATAATAGGGTAGATGAAGGTGTTAAAAATTTCTTTCATAGGTCGGGTTATGAAGTCTTGGATAAGAATTCACTTGCTAAATTCTTTAAAGATCAGATCGACTTAAAATCAAAAAGCGTAGTGATTTTTGCTTCTAATAAAGTGCCTTTCACAGTGTTTGATGAATCAGGAAATAATTTATTAATAAAAGATTATTTAACAGCCGGTGGTAAAATTGTTTTTCTCGGTGCAAATCCACTTGGATATATATTCGATAAAAAAACTGATAAACTTACCGGAATTGATTTCAGGATTCCTTCCAAAGTTTTTGGAGTTGATTACAAAGGCGAATTAACCGATGCGCTGAAGGGATGGTATTATTCTAAAACTACGGAAGAAGGAAATAAATGGGGATTAACAGGCTGGTGGGTAGGAACGGCCTCGGTTGATAAAAACCAGGTTTCAACAGTTTTAGCCCTTGACGAAGACGGAAAGGCCGCAGCATGGGTAAAGAATTTTGGCGGCCCCGAAGGTACAGGACTGGTTCAGTTATGGGTTGAAAGGAATAAGCTTCCCGATTTGTCAGGGATTAAGTCTGCTGCAGAATATGGATTTTGAGCCAAATCTTAATTTTTAAGGATTTTATAACTCTTTTACCAAATAATGGCAACTTTATGTCTTTTAAAAAGTATAAAGAGAACATAGAATTAGCTTGAAGTTTTCCTTAAAAGTATTAACTTAAACACATACGCAATAGCCAATTATGCCTATGAGAATTGTTCGTTTACTATTTATATTTTTATTTACTGCAACTCTATTTGCGCAAAATTACACGCAGAAATATTCTGCCAGTTTAAAAAACGAACTCAGCAGAACTTCTGACGATGGCTCCGTATTGGTATGGATATTTTTTAAAGATAAAGGTTTGTCTTTAAATAAATATTTTGAAAGCCCCTCAAACGTGGTAAGCGAAAAATCATTAAAGAGAAGAGAAAAAGTTTTACCCAAATCAGAATTAATTGGATTTACAGACCTTCCCGTAAATAAAAATTATATTAATCAACTTGAATCTATTAACGTTCACGTTAAGCAAATTACAAAATGGTTTAACGGAATTTCCGCGATTGTTCAAAAGAGTGAATTGCCGAAAATTTCTTCGCTGAATTTTGTAAAAAAACTTGATGTGGTTGCTGTTTATAAAAATCCGGAAATGCCGAAAGTAGAAAATGAATTGCCTTCCGAAAATAATTTCAGGAAATTACAAAATAATACTTATAATTACGGCAATTCATACGCAGAGCTTGAGCAGATTAATGTTCCTGCGGCGCACGACAGCGGCTACACCGGTGCGGGAGTTATAATAGCTGTAATGGACGCGGGTGTCAGTAATCTTTCGCACGAAGTATTTAATAGGATGATCAACAACAACCAGATTATAGCGAAGTATGATTTTGTAAACCATGATTCTAATATTGCAAATCAGACGACAGATGCTGGCGATGGATCACACGGAACCTGGACTCTTGCACTGATTGGCGGATTTAAAGAAGGCCAGATGATTGGGCCTGCGTTTGATTCAAAATATATTTTGGCAAAAACCGAAAACACTGACAGTGAGTCTACTATTGAAGAAGATAACTGGATTGCCGCAATTGAATGGGCGGATAGTATCGGTGTAGATGTGACCTCCACTTCGCTTACTTACAGGTATGATCTACCTAATTCCGGAGATGTATATTATTCTTCGAGCCAAATGGATGGGAACACTGCTAAAATTACAATTGCAGCGGACCTTGCAGTTAAAAAGGGAATTATCGTAGTTGTATCGGCAGGAAATGAGGCGGTCTATCATGCCGGTGATCAGAATACACTTGGTGCACCTGCAGACGGGGATAGCGTTATTACCGTTGGAGCTGTAAGTATTAATGGAATAAGAGCATCATTCAGCAGCTATGGGCCTACCGCTGACGGTAGACACAAGCCTGATGTTATGGCTGATGGTGTATCTAATTATATTCCGGACGCAACCTCGGGAAATGTTAATGGATATTTAACGGGAAGTGGAACTTCTTTTTCTTGTCCTTTAGTAGCTGGAGTTGCTGCACTAATTTTACAGGCACATCCGACCTGGACTCCCATTCAGGTTACAGATGCTTTAAGAAATACAGCATCAAATCACAATGCACCAAATGATACTACAGGCTGGGGAATTATTGATGCTATGGCGGCAATTCACTATGGTAATACATTACAGGTTCAAGCACCGGCTTTAATTGCGCCCGTTAACGGCTCCACAAATCAACCTGTTAATATTACTCTTAAGTGGAATAAGATTGCAAACGCTTCAAAATACCATCTGCAGGTTTCCAAAGATTCGCTTTTTTCTAACTTTGTATATGATGACTCAACACTCTCTGATACAACACAGCAATTAATTTCTTTAAGTGATGGGACAAAGTATTTCTGGAGAATTGGTGCAATGGGCAACTCAGGCGGCTCTGTATTTTCAAATACTTGGAAATTTACTACAACTGGTTCAAATAACCAGCAGACAATTCCCGATACATATGTGCTCGAACAAAATTATCCAAACCCGTTCAATCCTTCCACGGTGATTACATATAAAATTCCTGATGGCGGATTTGTAACTATGAAAGTTTACAACCTGCTTGGTAACCTTGTTACAACACTCGTTAGCGAAAATAAACCTGCGGGAACTTACACTGTAGAATTTGATGCAAAGAAAAGAGCAAACCCGCTGCCGAGTGGTGTTTATTTTTACCGTCTACAGGTTGGGAATTTCGTCTCTACGAAAAAAATGGTAGTAATGAAATAATCTCTATCCGGTTTTCAATTTTTTTATTCCGCTTTTACTATATCTTTTCAGATAGTATCTTTCCATTTTTTCAAAAGGAAATTTATCCCTGTAGAAAAAATACTGTAAACCCAATCCGTCAAATCCGGCAAAAAATATTCGTGCTTCTATCATAGGCTCTTTTATTCCTATTTCCTTAAAAATCTTTTCAATTATTTTAAGGTAAAACTGGGCAAATTTTATATTAAGAGATTGAGAAGTTTCAAATATTTCAGGCTGAAGAGACATAACAAAATACAAACGCCAGTATTCTTCCTGGTTTTTCATATAATCAAACATTGCATTTATTATAAAAGCTATTTTTTCGTAAGGATCATTTATCTTCTCTAGATATTCCTGCAGAATATTGCCTGTACTTAAAGCCTCCTCAAATATTGCTTCTAATATTTTCTCTTTGCTTTCAAAATAATTGTAGGCAAGCCCTTTCGATATTTTTGCACTTTTAGCGATGTCGCTTATTGAGGTGCCATGGAAGCCTTTGTTTGCAAATAGCTTTAGAGAACTATCTAATATAGTTCTGCGGGTTTTGTTTCTTATTTCTTCGTTTTGTTCTTTTGTCCGGGGCATATTTTTAACTGAATAATTGTTCAGTTAAAAATATCTTTATTATTTTATTTATTCAAGCTATTTGCTTACGCTGTAGTGTCCTAATTTCATTTACTGTCATCTCGAACTGGTTTCGGGATCGGCTATTTAATAAGATTCTGAAATAAATTCAGAATGACAGTTTGGCTTTTGTTTGTAAATGATGAAATTAGGACACTTAGCTTATCCTGTGATATACTTGACAAAATACTTAAAAAGTCTTAATTTTTGACTGAACGTTTAGTCAATCTAAAATGGAATAGAGATGAAAAAGTTGATTTTGCTAATTGTTATTCTGTTTACGGGAAATATTTTGTTAGCTCAGAGTGCTGAAGAAATAGTAAAGAAAGCGGAAGATGCTATTAAGGGTAAAACATCTCGTGCTGAAATTGAGATGATTATCGAAACTCCCGATTACACAAGAGATCTTAAAATGGATAGCTGGTGGGTAGGTAATGAAAAAGCATTGATTGTAACTAAAGCCCCGGTAAAGGAAAGAGGCAATAAAACATTAAAGATAAAAAATGAAATGTGGGAATACTTAAAGAATACGGAAACCACAATAAAAATTCCCCCTTCAATGATGTTGCAATCCTGGAACGGATCGGATTTTTCAAATGATGATCTTGTGCGGGAATCTAATTTGAGCAAGGATTATAATCAAAAAATAATTGCTGAAGAAAAGGTGAGCGGACAGGATACGTGGAAGATCCAATTAATTCCCAAACCTAATGCACCGGTTGTCTGGGGAAAAATCTATTACTGGGTAATAAAGAAAAACTTTCTTCCCTCAGTGGTTCAATATTTTGATGAAAAGGGAAATATGATTCGTTACCTGGTTTATTCAGATGTGAAAAATTTTCACAGGCGAAAAATTCCGTCAAAATGGGTAATGCATAACAATAAAAAAGAAGACCATTCTACCACTATAATTATAAAAGATATAGAGTATGACATTAATATTCCGGATAGAATTTTTTCATTCCGTGAACTTGAGCGGGGAAATTAAAAGTGAAACTTCTTATAAAACTGGCATGGCGAAATATCTGGCGAAACAAGAGGAGATCACTTCTTACGCTGGCTGCGGTAACCTTTGCTGTGTTTATGGCAATTGGAATGAGAGGAATACAATTAGGTACTTATGCTCTTAATATAAAATCTGCTGTTGAGCTATTCTCGGGTTACCTGCAGGTACAGGCAAAAGGATATATAGACACACCAAAATTATCACTGTGTTTTAAAGAAGACGATAAACTTTCGGAAGCATTGAATAACACAAAAGGAATAGATGGATATTCTAAAAGAGTTTATGCTGATGGATTGATCAGTTTTAAGGAAAATTCCAGAGGTGTGGCAATTTTCGGTATTGAACCACAAAAAGAAAAAAAGGTAACAACATTTGTAGAAAATATTGATGATGGGAAATTCTTTTCAAGCGACTCTTCCAACGAAATTGTTGTGGGCACCCAGTTATTGAAAAATCTGGATGCTAAAATTGGAGATGAAATTGTAATCCTTGCGCAGGGATATGATGGATCACTTGGAAATCAGAGATATAAAATTGTCGGTACGGTGAGACTTGGAGTTCAGGAGTTTAATTCTACTGTTGTATTTATGGGGCTTAAAACTGCACAGTCATTGCTTGCAATGGGCAATAATATAAATGTGATTGCTATCAAAGCAAAAAACATTAATAATCTTGGGGAAATAGAAAAGACACTATCAACAAAAATTACTGACAAAAATCTTGCAGTTCTTCCATGGAATAAGGTAAACCCGGAACTTCAGCAGGCAATACAACTGGATAATGTAAGCGGGATATTATTCCTGGGAATTTTAATTGTAATAGTTGCCTTCGGAATTTTAAATACGGTTTTAATGTCGGTTACAGAAAGATTCAGGGAATTTGGAGTAATATTATCAATCGGGATGCCTCAAAGAAAACTGACATACGTTGTTTATCTGGAGACAATGTTTCTTGCGATTATTGGTCTGGTATTCGGAAATATACTCGGGTATTTTATTAATTATTATTTAATACTTCACCCCATAGTATTTGGCGGAGAGATAAAAAAACTATATGAACTTTATCACTTTCTGCCGGAATTAAGGTCATCTCTACAGGTTTCAATTTTCATAAATGTGTCTCTATCAATAATCGGGATTTCAATACTATCCTGCCTGTACCCGGCTTACAAGGTCTATAAACTTGAACCACTGAAAGGAATAAGGCAGACTTAAAATGAAATTTATAATCAGGGAAAGACAATGTTGATAAAATTAGCATGGCGGAATATCTGGAGAAACAGGAGAAGATCACTGATTGTGCTGACTTCTGTTGTTGTTGGACTTGTTGCTATTGTCATCAGCGACGGGCTTTCAAACGGAATGATAGGCCAGATGTTATTTAACCAGATCAATCTAAATATTTCCCATATTCAGATTCATAAAAAAGGGTTCAATAATAATAAAACAGTAAAAAACTTTATCTCCGATTATAAAAAAGTTGATGAGGTTTTAAAAGATGATTCCTCGATAAAATCATACAGCAAAAGAGTTTTTATAACAGGAATTTTAAGCAGTGCGAACAATTCTTCCGGAGTAAACATTTATGGAATTGATCCCGAACAGGAAGCAAAAGTTTCGATAATAAAAAATTCAATGATAGAGGGAAGTTATTTAACTAAAAATAAGCGGGATATTATTATTGGGAAAAAACTGGCAGAAAAGCTTGAAGTTGAAGTTGGTGATAAAGTGGTAGCAATGGCAAATACGCTTAAAGGAAATATTGGTTCAGAAGTTTTCAGAGTTGTGGGAATTTTTAAAACGGCAAGTTCAGAATTTGATAAAACTGCAATTTATATTCCAGCTGGCACTGAGCAAAACATGCTGAACATTGGCGATAAATATTATGAGTATGCAATTATAACAAAAGATTATGGCAAGGTTGATGAAACACAAAAATATCTTGAAGCAAAGCTTGGTAATAGTTTTGAAGTATTAAGTTATAAAGATTTATTGCCAATGCTGATCTACCAGATTGAACTTTACAAAGAAACCATGTGGATTCTGAACGTAATTATCGGTCTTGCATTAATATTTGGAATTATTAATTCTATGCTGATGTCTGTATTTGAAAGAATCAGAGAATTCGGTGTACTGATGTCAATAGGAATGAAAAACTCGAGAATTTATTTAATGATTGTAACGGAGGCTTTTATTATCGGTATTGTAGGAACCATTGTCGGGATAGTTGTTGGACTTTTACTGGAAATTCCACTTGCGCATACAGGAATTGATCTCAGCTTTTTTTCTTCAGGACTTGAGGCTTTTGGAATCGGAACAGTGATTTATCCGGTTCTTTCGATAGGGAATATTATTATGTCCTCTATTTTTATGCCTTTCGTTGCAATACTCGGAGCGCTTTACCCGGCGTATAAAGCAATTAAACTAGAACCAATTTACGCGATTTATTATGTGTAAAAAATTAAATGGATTTTAAGATGGAAATTTTAAGGACAGAGAAGCTGGAAAAAACTTACCAGGATAACGGATTACCTGTACACGCGATAAAGGGAATTGATTTGGGAATTGGAAAAGGAGAGTTCCTTGTAATAGCGGGGCCGTCCGGTTCCGGGAAAACCACACTTTTAAATTTACTGGGAGCGCTGGATAAACCGACAAACGGGAAAGTGTTTTTTGAAAATGAAGATCTTACACAAAAAGATAAGAACGGACTTTCTTCACTACGGCTGCACAAACTCGGATTTATTTTCCAGGCATATAATTTAATCCCTGTTTTATCAGCTATTGAAAACATCGAGTTCAGTATGATGCTGCTGGGAATTCCGGAGAGTGAAAGAGAAAACAAGGCACTCAGCTTAATGGAAGAACTAGGCATAAAAGACCTGGCACACAAAAGGCCGAATGAAATGAGCGGCGGCCAGCAGCAAAGAGTTGCGGTTGCAAGGGCGATTGTAAATAATCCAACAGTTGTATTAGCAGATGAACCTACTGCAAACCTCGATTCTGTTACAGCAGGCCACCTTTTAGATTTGATGGAACAAATGAATAAAGATAAAAACATTACATTTATATTCTCATCTCACGATAAACAGGTGATGGACCGTGCTAAAAGATTATTAATTCTGAAAGATGGGATTATAGAAAAATCCTGATTTGATTATGGGAAAAGATTATTCAAAAAGATTTTTTAGAAAGCCAAACTTGTCATTTCTGTCCTGCTTTAGCGGGAGAGAAATCTTATTTCTCGTAAAAGATTTCTTGGTCACTAAGTTCCTTCGAGATGACATTGAAATTTTATCTTCTACCGTAAAGATATTTGTGCTAATGATATTCATTACTTCTTTTTCAAATACATTTGCTCAGTATAATATCTCTTTTTCAGGCTATGTTGTTGATATGCCGGTTTACTCTTTCAGTACCGACAAAACAAGCCCACTATTGCAAAACGAAAATCAATTATTAAATCTTACAAGGCTAAGATTAAAGCCGCAGATCTTTTTATGGCCGGGTGCGAGAATAAATATTGAGTACGAGCTGGACGCAATCCTTGCTAAAAATGTTAATACTACTGAACTGAACCAGGCAACAGATAACCGGCAATTAATCAATATGAAATGGAATATTTCTTCGGGGAATAAATATCATCTAAGTCATTATATTGACAGGCTTTACTTCCGGCAGGGATTTGATTGGGGAAATATAGTAGTCGGGAGGCAGCGCATTAGTTGGGGAACGGGGAGGATTTGGAATCCCACCGATCTTTTTAATCCGATAAATCCGGCTGATTTTAGCAAGATTGAAAAAGGCGGAGCCGATGCTTTATCCCTAACTTATTTTATGGGAAATTTTACTGATCTTAACATAGTCTATAATCCGCAGGATAAATTCAAAAAAAATAATGCAGCATTCAGATTTAGAACAAATTACGAGACTTTTGATCTGGCACTAATTGGAGGCTACTTTGACAGAAGATATGTTGCGGGTTTTGATTTTGCCGGAAACCTGTGGGTTGCCGGTATTCGTGGAGAGGGAATTATCTCTATGGATAATAATGACTTAAGTAAGAATTATACGAAACTTGTATTTGGAATTGATAACCAGTTCACATCAAAATTATATGCGTTAATTGAATATCAATACAATGGTGAAGGCATAACTAATAAATATTCTTATGACTTAAATGGTTTAGCTAAAGGAAACATAATCAACCTCAACAGAAATTATTTGTTTATAAGCAGTAACTATCTTTTTACCCCACTGATAACCGGAACAATTTCTAATAATATCGATATAAATGATGGAAGCGGTTTTGTAAATATTTCATGTTCATATTCTTTATCAGGTAATTCTGACCTAAGTTTAGGCAGTCTAATTACTTACGGAAAAGTATTTACAGAATACAGGTATTATCAGAACTCGGTTTACCTGCAGGCAGAATTATACTTTTAGGGATAGATTTTTATATAAATAATTGTATTGCATGTTTCGCACTTATTGTTTTTAATGTAGTAGTGTATTTATGCGTTCCTTTTAATTATACTTTTGTTAAAGTGTGGTATTAAGAAACGCGGAGGGTCAAATGAATCAACAAAAAATAAATAACTCTAACAATCAGAGGAACTGGTCCCGGTTTATTAATGATGTTATGCACGGCGAAGAATTAACAATCAAAAAGATTGATAAACATTTTTCAGTTAGTCCACCTTATAAATATCAATCTGCCGGCAAAACATTTAAACGGAAAGACATCGATAACAGGGAAGAGATTTTTGAATCTACCCGTAGTGAGATGTGGATCGGTTGAAGTAAAAAAATAATTTTTAGTATTACCTTAACTAAAATTTCATGGGAATAATACGTTCAGGTAATTTATGTCCCACGCATTTTAATCCTTGAATCACTCCCTTTTTTAACAGTATAAACTCCCGTAAGTATAATAACAGCAGCAATAAGAATTGTAAGATCAAGTTTTTCATCCAGCACAAGCCAGCCTAAAAACAAAGCTATTATCGGGTTTACATAAGCATAGGTTGAAACAAAAGATACCGGAAGATTTGCTATGGCGTAAATATAAGAACCGTATGCAATAAAGGATCCGAATACCAGTAGATATAAAAATGCAAGCACTCCATTTTGTGTAAGTTGAAGCGCAGAAGTTTCACCTAATGCAACGCCGAGTAATGATAAAGCAACACCCGCAATCATCATTTGAAATGCGGCACCCATTAATGGATGGACAGATACTTTTTTATATTTTGAATAAAGTGTACCGGAGGACCAGCAGAAAACTCCAAACAGAAGTCCTATTATTCCTGTTAAATATTGAGTGTTAAATAAAGCGGACAAATCAACGCCAAAGATTAATGTAACACCGGCCAGACCAAGTAATACACCGAAAACAATCTTAAAATTTAACTTTGGGCCTGTTGGCAGCAATGATTCAAGTCCGACAATCCACAATGGAACTGTAGTTATTAGCAAAGCAGTAAGCCCGCTTGGCACCCATTGTTCTGCGAAAACCACTAAACCGTTTCCAAATCCAAGTAGTAAAATTCCTACAACCGCCAGATGTTTTATCTCCTTCTTTTCTGGTAATTTGTACCCACGTAGTTTTAAAATTACTATTAGTATTGGTCCGGCCACAAGCCAACGCAAACCGGCAAAAAGAACGGGCGGAAAATCTTCTACACCTATTCTTATTGCAAGATAAGTAGTTCCCCATATCAGGCAAATCGCTGCCCAGGCAATGTACGCTCGTAAATTTTCTTTTGGCATTTCTTTCACTTATTAAGAAGGTCAAAAATAATGAAATTAAATATCATTTCAGAAATTATTATTTATGTAATACCATATTTGTATTTTAGTGTAAAACAAAGAAAATATTAATGATTAACCGGGCACAATGAACAATAATCAGTTAAATGAGTTTGTGAACAATCTTCCCCGAAATCCCGGCATAATCGGGAAGGATGAATATTTTAATTCTGCCGTTTTAATTCCATTGGCATTGATAGATAATGAATATCATTTCCTTTTTGAAAAAAGGGCCGCGTCAATCAGGCAGGGCGGAGAAATCTGTTTTCCCGGCGGTGAATATGATGAAAAAACAGATAAAGATTTTCTGGAAACTGCAATAAGGGAAACGGAAGAAGAACTCGGCCTGGATCGTAAACAGATTAAAATCCTTGGTAGTATGCATACTTTTCTGGGGCCGATGGGAGTAACGGTTGATTCATTTGTTGCTTTGTTTGATATAAAAAAGATAGAAGACTTAGACATAGACAAGAATGAAGTAGAAAAAGTATTTACCGTACCCGTTTCATTTTTTGAAAAAAATCAGCCTGATGAATATAAAATAAGACTTGAAATGCATTCACACTACGTCAACGATAAAGGAGAAAAAATAGATTTATTCCCCGTTGAACAGATTGGTCTCCCGGCCAAATATTCAAAACCACGATCCGGCAAAAGCCACAAAGTATATGTTTATAAGACAAAACCTGATAT
>Ga0209919_1001029_pt1 | contig 13878 bp, 14 predicted proteins | sample SalPon2A_C_D2_MG_FD_185721 | JGI IMG/M metagenome (GOLD analysis project Ga0209919, IMG submission 185721) | Soil microbial communities from South San Francisco under conditions of wetland restoration - Salt Pond MetaG R2A_C_D2_MG (SPAdes)... | ecosystem: Environmental > Terrestrial > Soil >... | reverse complement strand
GCCCGAGCGGCCCCGAGTAGAGGGCGGTGATCGGCCAGACAATATTCATGATCCACATGTGCTGCCGATGGCCGCGAAGGATGTCGGCCGCAATGAACGCGGAGCACACCACGGCAAGAATCAGCGAGGCGATAGCCAAACTCGTCAGCCACTCAGGCATCATGGCCTTCCTGGATTCGGTCCGGTTATCATGGCCAGATCGAAATTCCTCATATCTTCTCCATAGTTATGCATGTATAGATGACAATGGCTCGAATGGCAAATGCGGCCCGGCAGGCGCACGACGTGGCGTACATACAGGCCATGCTGCACAGAAAAGTGCGTTCCTTGCCCGTTGACGTGAACCGCTGCTGACCGAGAGTGCAGGCATGAATATCGATTCGATCATGCAGGGCATCGCCATATGGGCCATTCCCGTGCTGCTGGCCATCGTGCTGCACGAAGTCGCGCACGGCTGGGTGGCCGACAAGCTGGGCGATGATACCGCCCGCTGGATGGGGCGACTCACCCTCAACCCGATCAAGCACATCGACCCGATCGGCACGATCCTGGTGCCGGTGCTGCTGCTGGTGGTCGGTTCGCCCTTCCTGTTCGGTTATGCCAGACCGGTACCGATCAACTTCCGCAAGCTCCGGCGACCCAAGCAGGACATGATCTGGGTGGCGCTGGCAGGCCCCGTGACGAATGTGCTGCTGGCGCTGGCGTCCGCCGGCTTGCTGGCCGTGATGTTGCAACTGCCGCATTCCATGAACTGGCTGGCCGAGCCGGTGGCGCTGATGTGCCAGGCCTCGATCCTGATCAATATGGTGCTGTGTATCTTCAACCTGATTCCTCTGCCGCCGCTGGACGGAGGCAGGGTGGCGGTCGGTCTGCTACCGGGGCGCTATGCCTACTACCTGTCCCGCGTGGAGCCTTACGGCTTTATCATTATCGTGGCGCTACTGTTTACCGGGATATTGACGAGCACCATCGGTCCGGCCGTGATGGGCACTTCCGGCTGGCTGATGCATCTCGCCGGCCTGCAATTCTGATTCTGCAAGTTTGCTGAAAAGGCAATTGGTGCTTGCTTCCGAAGGGCTGTTTCGGTAGAAAGCGCGCCACTTCACACACCGCCCCTACATAACGATTGTGCGGGTCGCAGTTTGACCGGTACCCGGGCGGTGGAGGAAACAACAATCGGAGGTAGACGTAATGTCTCAATTTACCATGAAGCAACTGCTTGAGGCCGGTGTACATTTCGGCCATCAGACCCGCCGCTGGCACCCCAAGATGGCTCCTTATATCTTCGGTCAGCGTAACGGCATCCATATTATCGATCTGCAGAAAACCCTGAAGATGGCCAACGAGGCCTATCAGTTCATGCGTGAGCTGGCAGGAGCCGGTGGCCGCGTGCTGTTTGTCGGCACCAAGCGCCAGGCGCGCGATGCCATTCACGAGGAGGCCGGACGTGCCGGTCAGTACTATGTGAACCACCGCTGGCTCGGTGGCACGCTGACCAACTTCGCCACCGTGCAGCAGTCCGTGCGCAAGATGAAGGATCTGCAGCGCCAGAAGGAAGAGGGCGTGCTGACCCTGCTGACCAAGAAGGAAGCCCTGGATATGGAGCGCAAGCTCGAGAAGCTGGAGCGCTCGCTGGGCGGTATCCGCGACATGCTGACCCTGCCGGACTGCCTGTTCGTGGTCGACCTGCGTAAGGAAGCCCTGGCTGTTGCCGAGGCAAGGCGCCTGGGTATCCCGGTCGTGGCCGTGGTTGACTCCAACTGCGATCCGTCCGACGTGGACTACATCATCCCGGGTAACGATGACGCCATTCGCGCCATTCGCCTGTTCTGCAGCAAGATGGCAGACGCCCTGATCGAGGGTGGCGAGGCCTGGCGCCTGGAGAATGCCGACGAGGACGAAATCGCCGCAACCGGTCTGGTGGATGAAGAAGCCGCAGGTGCCGAAGAAGCCGCTGCCGATGCCGACGCAGGCAAGGCTGCAGCCAACTAATACGACTACTCAATAAGACTATTCGGAGGATTTGATGGCCCAGATTACGGCTGCTGATGTAAAAAAACTGAGAGAGATGACCGGCGCAGGCATGATGGACTGCAAGAAGGCGCTGGCTGCATGTGAAGGCGACATCGACGCATCGGTCGATTACCTGCGCAAGAACGGTCTGGCTGCCGCTTCCAAGAAGGCCGGCCGTGTGGCCGCCGAGGGCATGGTTGCCGCCCTGGCAGACGGCGGAACCGGTATCGTGATTGAGGTGAATGCCGAAACCGATTTCTCCAGTAAAAACGAGAAGTTCACTTCGTTTGTTGAAGAAGTTGCCAAGCTTGCGCTGCGCGAAAAGCCGGCCGATCTCGATGCGCTGAACGCACTCGATCTGAACGGTTCCAGCGTGCAGGAAACCCTGACCCAGCTGATCGCCACGGTAGGCGAGAACATGGCAATTCGTCGTTTCGAGCTGGCCGAGGTGCCGGGCGGTGTGGTTTCCGCCTATGTACACGGCGGCGGCAAGATCGGCGTGCTGATCGGTATCTCCGGCGGCAACAGCGATGCCCTGCAGGAACTGGGTCGCGGCGTGGCCATGCATGTGGCTGCAGTAAACCCGCAGTACATCAAGCGCGAACAGGTATCCGAGGATGCCGTGCAGCGCGAGCGCGCAGTGCTTTCCGAGCGTGCGGCGGCTTCCGGCAAGCCGGCCGAGATCGTCGACAAGATCGTCACCGGCCAGCTGAACAAGTTCTATTCCGAGGTGTGCCTGCTGGAACAGGATTACGTGATGGATAGCGACAAGACCGTGGGCAAGGCCGTCAAGGCCGCGCAGGCGGATGCCGATATCGTTGCCATGCAGCGTTTCCAGCTCGGTGAAGGCATCGAGAAGGAAGAGAGCGACTTCGCCGCAGAGGTGGCAGCTCAGATCAATGGTTGATACTCCGCTTAACGCTTCGACGGAACAGGCTTCACAGCCCCCGTATCAACGGGTGCTGCTGAAGCTTTCCGGCGAGGTGCTGATGGGGGAGAGCGAATATGGTATCGAGTCGGGCACCATCGAACGCCTGGCACATGAACTGATCGAGGTTCACAAATCCGGTGTGCAGCTGGCCGTGGTAATCGGCGGAGGCAATATCTTCCGTGGCATGACAGGCAGCGCGCGCGGCATGGATCGCGCCAGTGCCGACTACATGGGCATGATGGCCACCATCATGAATGCCATCGCGCTGCAGGATGCCATCGAGCGCAGCGGGGCATATGTACGGGTGGTTTCAGCCCTGCATGTGCGTGAAGTGGCCGAGCCGTATATCCGCAGGCGGGCCATCCGGCACCTTGAGAAAGGCCGCATCGTGATTTTCGCCGCGGGAACCGGCAATCCTTATTTCACCACCGATACGGCTGCCAGCCTGCGTGCCATGGAAATCGGCGCGGATGTTGTGCTCAAGGGTACCAAGGTGGACGGCGTGTATTCCTCCGATCCGAAGAAGGATCCGAATGCGCGCCGCTACGAGACGGTGTCCTTTACCGATGCCCTGACGCTCAAGCTTGGCGTCATGGATGCCACGGCGTTGTCCTTGTGCCGTGACAACGATATGCCCATCATTGTGTTTGATGTGAATTCCCCGGGGAATATGCTGCGCGCGGTACAGGGCGAGCATGTCGGAACCCTGGTGCGGGAGAAGGGGTAATAATGAAAGATATTGAATCACGCATGCAGAAAACCATCAGCGTGCTCAAGGAAGACCTGACCCGGATTCGTACGGGCCGGGCCAATGCATCGCTGCTGGACCATATCATGGTGGACTACTACGGCAGCGAGGTACCGATCAATCAGGTGGCCAACCTGTCGGTGCCCGAGCCGCGCTCGATCGTTATAGCGCCCTGGGAAAAGCCCATGCTGGGCACCATCGAGAAGGCGATTCTGGCCTCCGACCTCGGACTGACGCCGAGCAATGACGGCACCATCATCCGCCTGACCCTGCCCGAGCTGACCGAAGACCGGCGCAAGGAATTTGTGAAGCAGATCAAGCAGATCGGTGAGAAGGCCCGCGTGGCCGTGCGTAACATCCGCCGCGATGCCAACGAGGACGTCAAGAAGCAGGTCAAGGACGATGCCCTCCCGGAAGACGAGAGCAAGCGTCTGCAGGACCAAATTCAACAGCTGACGGATCAGTACATTGCCGAGATCGAGCATGTGCTGGAGCGCAAAGAACAAGATATCCTGACCGTCTGATGCGGTCTTTCCATCTTCTGCATCGGGGCAGCATAGCCTGATGCAACATCGCAATGTACTGCCGCATCATGTGGCGGTCGTCATGGATGGCAATGGCCGCTGGGCCAAGGCCAAGGGATTGCCACGCCTGGAAGGACATCGCAGGGGCGCCGCCAAGGCCCGCCAGATCGTCGAATGGGCTGCCGAGGCGGGCGTGAAACAGATTTCCCTGTTCGCCTTCTCCACCGAGGTCCAGGCCCAAGGTCGAGGTTCGCGGCCTGATGTCCATGCTGGCGACCCTCCTGCCGCGCGAGATTCCCGCCATGCAGGAGCAGGGCGTGCGGGTGCGCGCGCTTGGCGACATCAGTGCATTGCCCACCAAGGCACAGAACGCCATCGAACGCGCCTGCCGCGAAACCAGGGACAATACCCGTATCGATCTGGTTCTCTGCCTGAACTACGGTGGCCAGCAGGAGGTGCTGGCCGGGGCCAAGCGCCTGTGTGAATGGGCTGCGGAGCAGGACGATGCACAGGCCGCGCTGGCCTCGGTGAATGTCAGGGACTTCCGCAACCTGCTGTGGTGTCGGGAACTGGCACCGGTGGACCTGTTGATTCGCACCGGCGGCGAGCATCGCATCTCCAATTTCTTCCTGTGGGACGTGGCCTATAGCGAGCTGTATTTCAGCGAGCGTTACTGGCCGGATTTCGGGCAGGACGATTTCCGGGCGGCACTGGATGATTACGCCCGACGCGAACGCCGCTTCGGCAAGATCAGCGAACAATTACAGTCCGACGAGGCCGACCAGGCATGAGCGAGCTGATCAAGCGTATTATCACTGCATCGATCCTCGCGCCACTGGCCATCTGGTGGCTGATGTTCGCCGCCTCGCCGTGGTTCGAGCTGCTGCTCGGCATGCTGGGCATAGCTGCAATGTTCGAACTGACCGTTATGCTGGCCCTGCCGGGTAGGGCGGCTTATGTGTTTACCGGAGCCTCCGGTATCGCCCTGCTGCTGATTTCGCAGCAGGCCGCGGCCGTGATCCTGCTGCTCGGCGTGCTTTGGTTGTGCATCTTCATGCTGGCGGTGCGCCGCGAGACCGACGGGCTGAGTACCATCGATCAGACGCATCGTTTCGCGCTGGGTTGCTGGATGACGGTCTGGCTGTTGCTGTTCATCTGGGTCGCGGGTCTGCTGCATCACGCGTCTTCCGGCCACCTGTTCATGCTCGGCGCCTTCCTGGGCGTGTGGGCTGCGGATATCGGCGCCTATTTTGCCGGTCGCGCCTTCGGCAGGATCAAGCTTTGCCCACCGATCAGCCCGGGCAAGACCGTCGAGGGGGCCATCGCCGGCGCACTCTCCGGTATGCTGGTGGCTGGTTGGGTGTGGACCAGCTATGCGGGCCTGGCTCTGGCTCCGACAGTGCTGATCGGGCTGGCCCTGGTGATCACCGCGGTTGTCGGCGATCTGGCCGAATCAGCCGTCAAGCGCGCCGTAGGCGTGAAGGATAGCGGCCGCATGCTGCCCGGGCATGGCGGCCTGTTGGATCGCATCGATGCGCTGCTGCCTGCCGTGGCCGTGGCCGGCGTGCTGTATCTGATTGAAAGCGGTGCCCTGAACCTGAACGCAGGCATGGCGGGCCAATGAGCCAGGTAGCATCGATGCGGCGCATTACGATCCTGGGCGCCACAGGCTCCATCGGAACCAGCACGGCTGACGTCGTGCTTCGCCATGCGGACCGGTTCCAGGTGCATGCGCTGGTCGCGCACCGCAACCATGCGCGCATGCTGGAGCTGGCGCATTCGCTCAGGCCCGCATGGGTGATCATGACCGATGCCGCGGCAGCGGCCGAACTCAAGGGAAGGCTCCCGGAGGGCACGCAGCTAGGCGATGATATGGATGCCGCAGTTGCCGCCGCATCCGATCCGTCCGTGGATGTCGTGCTGGCAGCCATGGTGGGCTCGATCGGACTGCCGGCTGCGATGGCCGCAGTGCAGGCCGGCAAGCGCGTAGCGCTGGCCAACAAGGAATGCCTGGTCACAGCCGGCCGCTTGTTCATGCAGGCGGCCAGGGAGAGCGGGGCCGAGGTGGTGCCGGTGGATTCCGAACATGCGGCAGTCCACCAATGCCTGGTCGGCCATGATGCCGGCTCGATCCGCCGTATTATTCTGACCGCTTCCGGCGGGCCGTTCCGCGACCGTGATCCTGCAACGATGCAGGGCATCACGCCGGAGGAGGCCGTAGCACATCCGAACTGGGATATGGGCGCCAAGATCAGTATCGACTCGGCCACCATGATGAACAAGGCGCTGGAGTTGATCGAGGCGCGCTGGTTGTTCGATGTGGCACCGGACAAGTTGTCCGCGATCATCCATCCGCAGAGCATCATTCACGGCATGGTGGAATACATCGACGGTTCCGTCGTGGCGCAGCTGGCAGAGCCGGACATGCGCGGACCGATCGCCTATGCGCTGCAGATGTCGCCGCGCCTCGAGTCGGGTATCGATTTCCTTGAACTGGCCACGCGCGGCAGGCTCGACTTCCAGGCCGTGGACGAGGCGCGTTTCCCGTCCATGCGACTGGTCAAGGCGGTGCTGAAAGGACGGGATTCCCTGGCCATCGCCTTCAATGCTGCCAACGAGGTTGCCAACCAGGCGTTCCGTGAGCGGCGCATCGGTTTCATGGATATCGTGCGCATCGTGGAAGAGGTGATGGCTGGCTGTGAAGATGTTTCCGTTCACACCCTTGATGAGGTATGGTCCCGCGACCGCGAAAGCCGCACATCGGCTGATTCATTAATCCGGAGGATGTCTTGATCGAAACCCTGCACACTGTGGCTGCCTTCGTGGTTGCCATCGCTCTGCTGATTGCAGTGCACGAGTACGGTCATTTTATCGTCGCGCGCAAGCTCGGCGTGAAGGTCGAAAAGTTTTCCATCGGTTTCGGCCCGGCTCTGCTCTCATGGTACAGCCGCGATCGCGAGGTACAGTATGTCATTGCTGCCATACCGCTGGGCGGCTATGTGAAGATGCTCGGCGAAAACCCTGAAGATCAGGGCGATGAAGCCAAGCTGGAGCTATCCGAGGAAGACCGGCTGCGCGCCTTCGACACCCAGCCGGTGTGGAAGCGGGCCTCGATTGCCGTGGCTGGCCCACTATTTAACTTCCTGTTCGCCGTTGTTGCCTACATGGTGGTCGGCTGGGGCGGCCAGTCGGTGTTGCCGCCTGTAATTGGTCATATCGCGCCAGCCTCGATTGCCGAGCAGGCGGGGCTGATCGAGCAGGACCGTATCATCAAGGCCGGTAACGAAAAGGTGCATTCCTGGCAGCAGGTGGAAGAAATCGCCAAGTCGCGCGTCGGCAGCAGCCTTGCCCTGACGGTGAATCGCGGTGGTAGCGAGCGCGATGTTTCCCTGTCGGTTCCGATGACTGAACGCGACCCGCTGTTGCTCAACATTGCGGCCGACACGATCGGCATGGGCCCCGGCATGCAGGTACTGGTGGCTGATGTGCAGAAGGATTCACCGGCTGATCTGGGCGGGCTGCGCGCCGGCGATGTCGTGCTGGATATCTCGGGGCAACCGGTCACGGGCATTTCAGGCTTTATCGAATCGATTCGTTCGCAGGCGGGCAAGACCGTTTCCATCAGCGTACAGCGTGGCGATGTGCGGGTGAACCTCGATATTTCACCGCAGGTGGATAACAGCGGGCATGGGCGTATCGGTGCCAAGATGACCGCACGTGCCACTATGCCGGCCGAGACTTACCACATGGGTCCGATCGAGGGCGTGCAATATGGCTTCACGCGCACCTGGGAAATGACTGCCATGACCCTGGATGTGCTGGGCAAAATGCTCACCTCGGCGATCTCCCCTGAGAACCTCGGTGGGCCGATTGCCATTGCACAGATCGCCGGCAAAACAGCCGAGCTGGGCTTGGTCGCGTTCATCTCTTTCCTGGCCCTGATCTCGGTCAACCTCGGCGTGCTTAACCTGCTGCCCATTCCGGTGCTTGATGGCGGTCACCTGGTGTATCTGGCGATTGAGAAGGTACGCGGTGCGCCGCTCTCGCCGAAAATGCTGGAGCGCACGCAGTTCGTCGGATTATTGCTTATCGGTGCGTTGATGGTGTTTGCATTTTACAACGATATTGCGCGCTGGTTGAACGGATAAATGACCATGATGGGTGCCATGACGAAAACGATCGGAACACTTTGCCTTGCACTTGCCATGCTGCTTGCCGGTCCTGCCTGCGTGCAGGCGGAGGAAGCAACAGGCACCGCGCAGCCGGTGATGCCGGACCATGATGCGTCGGATCAGGTTGTGCCGGATCAGGCAGCACAGGAACAGGCCGCCCCGGACATCATCGCGTCAATCGATGTGTCCGGTAACAGGGCGGTGGAAGACGATGCGATTTTCGAGCGCATGCGCAGCAAGGTTGGCGACAAGCTGGATCGTAAGCGCATCAGCCGCGATGTGCGGACCTTGTTCCGTACCGGTTTCTTCAAGGACATCTCGGTCATCGGCGTCGTCAAACCCGATGGCCGGCATCTGACGGTTCGGGTGATTGAAAACCCGGTGATTGCCACGCTCGAATATGAAGGCTTCGACGCGGTCAAGGTGAAAGACCTCAAGATGCGCATGAAGCTCAAGGCCGGCCATATCTTCAACCAGCCCGAGTTGCGCTCCGACATCACGACCATCCGCAAGGGCTACCTGAAGAAAGGCTATTACCAGGTGGATGTTCAGCCGATTCAGAAGCCCCGCAAGGATGGCCGGATCGACCTGACCATGAAGGTGGTCGAAGGCGATGTGACGCGTATCAAGCGCATCCATTTCATCGGTAACAATGCCTTCGACAAGGAGGAGCTTGCCGGTGTCATTGCCTCGCGTACCGCCGACCTGCCGGCATGGTTCAACGATCGCGATGTGTTTGATCGCAAGCGCCTGGATGCAGACCAGCAGATCCTCATGCAGCATTACATGAACGCAGGCTTTCTCGATGCCAAGGTGGAATCCACGCTGCTCGAGCTTTCGCCGGACAAGCAGTGGTTTTATGTCACCTTCTCGATTCACGAAGGACCGCGCTACAAGGTCAGCGGCATAAGCCTGGCCGGTGATATGGTTCCCGATCGCGACACCCTTGAATCCCTGGTGCAGTTGCACGAAGGCGACACCTATTCGCTCGAGAAGCTGCGCAACAGCATCGACGACATCACCACACGCGTGGGTGACGAAGGGTATGCCTTTGCCACCGTCACACCTGAGTTCGAACGCTTTCCGGAGCAGCACCGGGTGAATATCAAGCTCAATATCGAGAAGGGCAGGGAGGTTTACGTTGAGCGCATTGAAATCAGCGGCAATGAGAAAACCGACGACAATGTGATCCGCCGCGAAATGCGCCAGCTCGAAGGCTCGCGATTCTCCAGCAGCAACCTGAAAACCAGCAAGGAGCGCATCGGCAGGCTCGGCTATTTCGATGATGTACGTGTCTCCATGCCACGCGGATCCTCGCCCGACAAGGTGGACCTGAAGCTTGGCGTGAACGAAAAATCGACCGGTTCGTGGTCGTTCGGCGTGGGCTATTCGCAGCTGGAGAAGGTCTTCTTCCGCAGCAGCATCAAGCAGACCAACTTCCTCGGCAAGGGCTATTCGACCAACCTGAGCGGCGACCTCGGCGCCAAGACGCAGAATTTCAATGTCAGCGTCACCGATCCGTATTTCCTCGATAAGGACTTCAGCGCGTCGATCAACGCCTTCAAGCGCCAAACCAAGCTGCAATCCATTACCTCGTACAAGGAAGACAGCTACGGTGGCGGAGTCGGTTTCGGTATTCCTGTTTCCGAAAACCTGACCTACAGCATTGGCTATCAGTTCAAGAGGACGAATATCTATGACATGAACCCGCTTCTGGTATCGCCTACACTGCTCTCCCAAAGCGGCAAGCACAGTACGGGTGAAATGACGCATGGCCTGACATGGGACAGCCGTGACAACGCCCTGATCGCTACCACAGGCTCTCTGTTCACAGGTAGCGTGGGCGTCACCGGGCTGGGTGGTACGGACCGTTTCTACACCGCAGGGGCGGGCGCCCGCTCCTATTTCGATCTGGGTAATGGATTCGTACTGAACCCGGGAACGAATGTTCAATTCATCCATGGTTTTGCCGGCAAGACCGTGCCGATCTACCGCAGGCTGTCGCTGGGTGGCATCGGTACCGTACGCGGCTTCGACTCTTCCGGCATTTCGATCCGTGATCCGAATACCAATGACCTGCTCGGCGGTAACAAATCGGCGACGGCGACCATGAACCTGTTTTTCCCGCTGCCTTATATCCGAACTTCCGGCTTCCGCGGTGTAGCCTTCGTGGATGCCGGTGATGTGGCCGACTTCAATCAGATGCTCAGTTTCAGCCGGGCACGCGTGACCGGCGGCTTCGGCATGGAATGGCTTTCCCCGATTGGCCCGCTTGGGTTATCATGGGCCTTTGTGCTGCGCGACCAGAGGGGCGACCAGCGCAGAAACTTCGAATTTGCTCTGGGCCAGACTTTTTAAATAATGACGATTATCTCCAAAGGAGTAGCTATGAATATGCGCATGTTTATCCCCGGAATCCTTGCCATGGGCCTGTTGGCCCCGACCGGGGCAAGCGCTGCCGAACTGAAGGTGGTGTATGTCGATGTGAAGAGTGCCATCGAAAACACCGCCAAGTTCCGCGAGGGAATGCAACACCTCGAAGGCATCAAGAACGCGAAGCAGAAGGAACTTGAAGGCCTGCGCGACAAGATCAACCAGATGGAAAAAGACCTGATGAACCAGTCCATGGCCATGTCGCAGGAAATGGCCTCGCGCAAGCAGCAGGAGCTGGATGACATGAAGACCAGCTTCCAGCGCAAGCTGCAGGATGCGCAGCGCGCCGTGGAACTTGAAAAGAACCGCCTGCTGCAGGGTGTGTACACCCGCTTCGGCGAGAAGATCAATGAATATGCCGCCAAAAAGGGGTACGACTTCGTGCTGACCAAGCCATCCGTGCTCTACTTCAAGCCCGCGCTTGATATTACTGCGGACGTAACCAAGCTGCTCGACACAAGCAAGTAGGCGATGAGCAACCGGGCCCTGTCACTCGGCGAAGCTGCCCGGCTGGTGTCGGGTACGCTGCATCATGGCCGGGACGAGGATACCATCTGTGGTGTGAACACCCTTGCCGGGTCCGATGCTTCGCAGGCATCGTTTCTCGCCAATCGCAAGTATGCCGGAGATTTCGAGGCCTCTGCCGCCGGCGTGATTCTTCTGGCCGAGGGCACACTTCCCGATACGCAGCGCCCGGTTATTCGCGTCGGCGACCCGTATCTGGCCTTCGCCATGTTGCAGCGCCATTTCCATCCGGATGTGCAGGCCTCCGGCGAACGTCATCAGAGCGCAACCATTGACCCGTCTGCCGTACTGGCCGCCGACGTTGATGTCGGCGCACAGGCGGTAATCGGAGCCCGTGTCCGGATTGCGGCGGGCAGCCGTATTGCCGCCGGTTGCGTGGTCGAAGATGAGGCACAGATCGGCGAGGACTGCCTTTTGCATGCCAGGTCCGTGATCGGGGCCGGCTGCGTGCTGGGCAATCGCGTAATCATTCAGTCCGGTGCTGTAATCGGCTCGGATGGATTCGGCTACGCCTGGAGCGGACGCGAACATCTGAAAATTCCGCAGGTCGGCCGGGTGGTGCTGGAGAACGATGTCGAGATCGGCGCCAACAGCTGCATCGATCGCGGCGCCATTGGCGACACCATTATCCGCACGGGCGTGAAGCTCGATAACCTGATCCAGATCGGCCACAACGTGGATATCGGCGCATTCAGCATCATGGCCAGCCAGGTGGGCATCTCCGGCTCCACGACAGTGGGGCAGGGTTGCCAGTTCGGCGGCCAGGTCGGCACCGCGGGGCATATCAAGATCGGCGACGGCTGCAAGATCGCGGCCAAAAGCGGGGTGGCAGGGGATCTGCAGGCCGGAGGCACCTATGCCGGTATTCCGGTGATGCCGCACCGCGTGTGGTTGAAGGTATCCGCCCTGTTGCCGCGCCTGCCGGGGCTGTGGAGCAAGCTGACCTCGCTGGGCTTCAAATAAACAAAACAAAACGTAGGAGCGAATAGTGTCCGAATCCTTGAGTATTGATGATATCATGAAGTTGCTTCCGCACCGCTATCCCTTCCTGCTGGTGGATCGCGTGCTGGACTTCGAGGTCGAGAAATCAATTCGCGCCATCAAGAATGTGACCTACAACGAACCCCAGTTCATGGGGCATTTCCCGGATCATCCGGTGATGCCTGGCGTGATGATGGTCGAGGCGATGGCCCAGGTGGGCGGTATTCTCGCTTTCCAGTCGATTCCCAAGGACCGTGATTACCTGGTTTATTTCACCGGCATCGACAAGGTCCGTTTCCGCCGCCCGGTGCGACCCGGCGACCAGATTATTTTCGAGTTGACCCTGCTGCGCCGCCGCGGACTGGTATGGAAATTCCACGGCGAAGCGCTGGTGGACGGAGAGCTGGCCTGTGAGGGTGAACTGATGGCCACGCTGATGCCACGGGACGAGGTATGAGCATGATTCATCCCAGCGCGGTCATCGCCGAAGGGGCGATCATCGCCGAGAACGTGAAGATCGGCCCTTACTGCGTCGTTGGTGAGAATGTCAGCATCGGTGAAGGCTGCGAGCTGATGTCGCACGTCGTCATCGGCGGCCACACCAAGGTGGGTAAGGGCAATCGTTTCTTTCCATTCGCAGCCGTCGGCATGGAGCCTCAGGACCTGAAATACCACGGCGAGCCTTCGCGTGTGGAGATCGGCGACAACAACACCTTCCGTGAGAACGTGACGGTGAACTGCGGCACTGAGGGTGGCGGCATGGTCACCAGCCTGGGCAACAGCAATCTGTTGATGGCCTATGTGCATGTTGCGCATGACTGCCATATCGGCAGCGAGGTAGTGATGGCCAATTGCGCCACGCTGGCCGGTCATATCACCATTCACGATGGCGCCATCATTGGCGGCATGTCCGCGATTCACCAGTTCGTGCGCATCGGACGCTATTCGATGATCGGCGGTATGAGCGGTATAGGTAAGGATGTACCACCGTTCTGCCTGACTGCCGGCGGCTACCGGCCTGGCCTGGCGGGACTGAACATTATCGGCCTGAAACGTCGTCATTTCACACTGGAAGACATCGCTTTACTCAAGCAGGCCTACCGTATCCTGTTGCAGGGCACCGGCAAGATGCACGACAAGATTGCTCAAGCCGAACAGGAACTGGACAGGCATCCCCTGGTCGACGAAATGCTCGATTTCGTGCGCACGGCCGAGCGCGGCCTGGTGATGCACAGGCGAGATGACCACGAAGACTGATACCCTGCCGACCAGGCTCGGTCTGGTCGCAGGATACGGCGCGTTTCCCATCGAGCTGGCAGAGGCCCTGCAAAATCAGGGATTCGAGGTGCACACGGTGGCTGCGCGCGAGGAAACTTTCCCGGACATCGAAAAGGTGTCCGCATCCACCTGCTGGCTGCATGTCGGTCAACTCGGCGGCATGATCAAGGCCTTCAAGGCCGCCGGCATCGAGTCGGTGATATTCGCCGGTAAGGTCCAGAAGCTCCACCTGTTCCGCAATTTCCGGCCCGATCTCACCGCTATCAAGGCCCT
>Ga0209919_1001027_pt1 | contig 13894 bp, 9 predicted proteins | sample SalPon2A_C_D2_MG_FD_185721 | JGI IMG/M metagenome (GOLD analysis project Ga0209919, IMG submission 185721) | Soil microbial communities from South San Francisco under conditions of wetland restoration - Salt Pond MetaG R2A_C_D2_MG (SPAdes)... | ecosystem: Environmental > Terrestrial > Soil >... | reverse complement strand
TACCTATACCTAGGCAATACGATTCTAGAGTCTAAAGTTGACAAGCAACGAGCAAGCTGACTGCAGTAAGGGAAATTATCCACGCAATGACCGATTTTTGCGAGACAGCGTCTCATCTTCATCTGACCGAGCTTCCCGCACCTCCCAATGAATCGATTTCACTACCCGATACGACTCATTCTTTTAGACTATTCGACATAGCTCAATTTTGAGGAATCGTCAGGCAGATACCAGCACCTAGTCATTAAAGCAGAGGACATCAAGCTCAAGGCCATACCAGGCATCGTCATCGGTGCGAAAAAAAGAAAATACCTATTGGTTCAGGCGAATAAAAGGCTACCACTCAACGGTAACGATAAGAAGATCGTTGCAGGTTCCAGACGTTACGTTCTGCCGGGCAGGAATTAAGCGCCGTCCCGGCCCTCTGCAACGTACTATGATCAGAAGATCTTCGCGATCCGATCGGTCGAGCGTTTGAGCCGGTGGGTGAGGATCAGGAATATGTGTCGAAGGAGTTTGAGACCCAGCAGCGGATTCTGGGTCATCAGCCTCTCGAACTGCTCGCTGCTAAGAACCACCATGTCGACCGGTTCGAGGACCATGGCCGTTACCGACCGCCTCTCGTCGGTCAACAGGCACAACTCACCGACCACCGTCCCCCGGGAAAAGGTCCCGACGATCATGTGTTTCCCGGCAAACTCGGTCTGTTTCTTGATGCCTACCTTGCCCGAAACTATGAAGGCAGCGTAATTGTCACTGTCACCTTCCTGCCAGAGGGTTCCCGACGCCACCTGCCGGTTCTCGCAAAATCCGAGAAATACCCTCAGTTCTGCTTCCGAGAGTTTGTTAAAAAACCTGAACACTTCCCGCATCCGGCAGCTCAGGTTTTCAATTTTTTCGGGCGCTATCATGATGTTATTATCGGAACTCAGACGTGATTACTTTAGCTCATCCTGTGCAGGTGTCCGATCGAGAGCGCTACATTCGATGCAGAGGTCTGCTCATAATGTGCTTTGACCGAATCGATTGCGCCTACCATTAAGGGTAGTCATGTCTGTAGCCTGCAGCATGACCTGGTTTTATGGCTAAGCAACGCTACCATTCTACAGTAACGATCAGAAGATCATTGTAGGCCCCTGGCGTTACGTTCTGCTGAGCCGGAATGCGCCCGTAAATGGTCCCGGTCCAGGGGGTGTTTCGGGTTATGAAGGTCGTCGGGAAATAGGTACCGCCGCTGCCATCCCCCCAGACATTGGAAAAAGACGGCGTGGCATAGAGATTATAATTCAGAACCGTCCCGGCCCCCTGCATCTGACGTTGGGCAAAGGTTCCGGAGTTGCCCGGGCTGATGGCGATCGTCACGGCGAGCGGAGCGTGGGGGTTTTTCGCGGGGATGTTGCAGTCGACACTGATGGTCCCGGTCGCATCACGGGGAATGGCGTCAAAGACGTCGTAATTGCCGAAATTGATGTTGGTGACATTTACATTGCAATTGAACGCGTCGGCGGGGGGAGCAAATCCCAGCAGGCAGATAAGGCATATGAAATAGCTAAAAGACCGGATTCCCATTAGATTCACCTTGAGGCTGTTGCCACAGGAACGAGTCCCGCGGCAGGCATCGAATTGTTGTTCAAGATTATCAGTTCCCTTAAGTTTTGACCAGGATCAGAACAGCCCGCCGATTCTGACGCCTGCACTGCTCACTCGCGTCCAGGCAAACCGGTCGATGCTCACCAAGCGAGCACACCTGCGTAATCCGTTCGGGAGCGATTCCTGCCATCAGCAGGTATTTCTGAATGGCCTGCGCCCGGTATCCCCCCAAGCGGTCGTTATAGGTCCCATTCCCCTCCCGGCTGGTATGTCCTTCAATCGCAACTCTGGTCTCCGGATGGTTCAGCAGATACGCCATTGTTGAGACCAGCAATTTCATGTCTGCAGATAGTGGAGTCGCCCGGTCGAAAGGGAAATGGATGACGGTCTCCGAGGGGATGAGCGATTCGTTTTCCACACGGGCCGCCGCACTTGCATGAGCCGGCGAGACCAATTCCTTGACTGCGGCGGCTTTGTTCGGCACGGGGGGAGCCAATACGGCAGGGGTTCGCTCTGAGGGAGCGGATTTTACTTCCGGAGCAGTTATAATCTCGGACTTGACCTCTGCTGCCGGAGGAGAGGCCAAGCCGTCATTAGACTGCTTGTGTTGAGTGGACCCGGGAGCTAATGGACCACTTGCCTTGAACGGCAGGAGGATCACTCCCAGATCGACAACCTGATCGCCGACTTCCGGGATGACAAGCTCGGAGAGGAAGGTCAGGTTCTCTTGTCGGACGGTCAGTGGGTATCGACCAGGAGGCAAAAAGTCCCCGTTTGTTTCCTGCAGGGCAGCACAACCCTGGCTGTTGGTCAGGTCGAATTCGGCCTGCTGGCTGTCGAAGTAGAACTCCCCCTCTCCGCCGGTCCAGAAATTGACCTTTCCTTCCGGTGCTGCAAGACTCACTTCGGCAAAGGCCAGCGGTTCGGCACCCCCGTCTCCCGGCAGGGTGAGGGTGCCGGTAAAGGCCTGATAGGTCTGCAGGGGGAAATTGATGCACGACCCGCTCCGCAAGGGGGGAGAGAGAAAGAGCCGGACCTTAGGCATCAGATAATCAAGGGGAATATCCTGGTCTTCGATGGAAATCTGGTTGTCGTAGTAGGAGGAGAGTTCGGGGACTATCAACTGCCCGCGGTGATCGGTGTGCCCGGAGCTTTGGCCGTTGATGTACACCCCGACACCTTCGGCGTCCCCGACGCTGACCAAGGCGAAGCTGTCGTTGACCGGCCGGGTCAGGGCAAAGTTATCGCCAATGTGAACCAGCGCCCCCGACACCGCAAGGCGCAAATCCTCGGTCGAGAGGTCTTCACTGCTGCCGAGACTAAAGTCGCCGCGCAGCACCGCATGGCGAGCATTGTGCTGAGCCGATGCGTTCAGCAGGGAGTTAACTCCGGCAGCCTGCCCCGAACGTTCTCCCCTGATGCTCCAGCCAGTGCCCTGGCCCAGTGGGATGGTCTTGCGGGCTTCCACAACCTGGATATTTTCACCATTCTCCCGCCTCACAGATCCGGACAGGGAGGTGTCATCACCGAAGTACCAGGAGAGATTGAGCCCGAACTCGTAACTTGTTTGGGGAGCCCTGACCTGACGCAAGTTGGCGTTGGCGTAGATCCGTCGCCATAGGCGCCGTGTCCAGGAGAGGGTGATCACTTGCCGGTCAGCTTCGTCGTAATCAGCGGTACGGGTGATATCGAGGCCGAAGGAACCGAACCGGATGGACGAAAAGCCGACTCCCGCGAGCAGATTGTATTGTCGCCGGGTCCCGGAATCCGCCTCACCCAGGAGCCGATACCTCTCGGAAAAACCCTGCAAGGCAAAGCGGGCTCGAAAGCGCCGATCTTGGTACTCGTAACTGATAAAACCGGCGACACCCGACTGGCCGTCACTGATACTACCGGCCCCCTCCAGACGAACAAGCCCCAGGCTGCCGACAGTCATGGCCGACTCAAGACCGAGGTTCAGCACGCCGTCTCCGGCTTCGCCGCGTAGACCCAGATTGAAATGGTCGCTGATTCCATAGCGATGAAATCCGCTGAAAGCCAAATCAGCATATCCGCTGCTGGTCAAGCCAAAATCTCGGCGCAAAAGGCCGAGATTATAGCTGTACTCGTGCAACCCGCGTCCAAGCAGCTGATCGGTAAAATAAAAAGGGGATACGATGCGCTGTTCTCGGCCGAGGGAGTCGCGGATCACCACCTCTACCGTCTGCGCGCCGCCAAGTCCCTGATAGTTGCGCAATTCGAACTCTCCCGGGGTAAAACGCTCGGAACGGACCCGGACCCCGTCGACATAGAGATCCACCTCGGATGGGAGCGAGACAAGGCCGGAAAAATCAAAAAGTGGATATCGGATGAAATAGGGATCGATGCGGTAGACCTTTGACAGGCTGAGCCCGCCCATTTGCACCCGGCGTCCGAGATTGCCGGAAAAAGCGACTATGTCACCGGCCACGAAGCGACGCAGGGTGTCACGATCATCCCAGGTGAGACTGGTGTTGAGCCGCACGAACTGGGAGTCGTCGGGAGTTTCAAAGTAGGTACTGTCGGTCAGAAATAGCAGGTCCCGGATCCGAACCCCCAGTTCGTTGCTGACCGTCAGCCCCTCGAACGCCAAGGATTCACCACCGGCGGAATAGTCGAGTCCATAATTGAGAAAGGCGCTGTTATCGTGCGGATAGATAACACCGCTACGGCGGCTGGGGCCGAGGTCGACCGTTGCCTTGGGCAACAAAGACGGATCGGAGGTGAGGTCCAAAGTGAGCGTCGTGATGTCGAAGCTGTAGTCGACTCCTTCCATCGAGCGCAGGGAGACATGCTGTTCGCCCGCTATATCGACCCGCTCGCCCGGCAGTTTTTTAAAACCTGCCGCTTCAAGGTCGGTGGTCCGGACCAGGAAATCGCCATTGTCGCGCAAATAAACAAAAACGTCGCCCTTTTTTTGCTGGTTCAGAGTCAGCGATACGATGATCTGTTCATCGGCAAACGAAAGAAGGGGGAGCAGAAGGCATGTGCAGAAAACCAGTAACCATGGGATACGGAGGAAAAAGAGTACAGGTTGGTGTCGGCTGGACCTAGGGAGCCGCACACATGTCCGAATCGACATGGATCGTTCTCTCGAAATTGTTTTGATCGGTCAGGATTTTTATTTCAACTTCCTGAAGCTGCTGGCATATCTGCAGGGGGATTTCCTCAGAGTACGTACGCGACATGCCGGCGAGAAGATACCAGCCATTGATCTCCCGCTCGAATATTTCCGCTCCAGAGGCATCTTTACCGTTAAGCTGGACCTTATTTATGCGAAAATGCACATTTCCCGTATTCTTCAGCGTAGAATGCAGGGTCCCCTGTTCAAGTTCAGCAGCGATCAATTCTCCGTCAAGGACTTCCTTGGCTGGTTTGATGAACAGCGGTACAGCAAAGCGGATTGCGATCGCAATCTGGGATTGCTCAGCCGCTGATTCGCTGCGAGGGGGAGCAATCTCCTCAATGAACAAGCGGTAGGTTTTTTCTCTAGCCCCCATGCCGCCTTTATTACCGACCCGAACGACCCGCTCCGCATGCGCCGGTATCATCAGCTGTTTAGGGAAATAAATCAGATCCTCGGTTTCCAGATACTGGTCATTGCCTTCGGCGTCCTGAAGCCATTCCATCCCCTTGACGTGAAAGGTCATGGGGTTATCACTGTCGTTTTGTACATTAATGACGCCGCTTCGCGCACCCCGGTCTAGGAACAGACGAATGGGCGTAACCCTCCATTCACCGCATTGAGCCGCAACGGGAAGGACAAAATCAAGCGAGATAACGAGACAAAGAAGAATGACCAGTGCAGACAAAAAGTTTCGTTGGCAGTTCATCGGATGCAAACTTGACCTCCCACCCTTCCATTCTTGTGCTTCCGAAATGATTTGGGGAAACAACGAGACAATCAACGGTCCTTTCGGCCGGAAATTCCAACTAGTTATATCTGCTCATCAAGTGCTTGTAAACAACGTTTTACGGCAACACCTCAATTCCCACGCTGTCAGTATAGATGCCGGCCGCAGCATTCTGGTAGGCACTACCAAGTATCGTTGCAGTGACAGTAATGGGAACGTCGGTGTTATTGGTGACTGGCGTGCTGCCCGGAAGATTAAGGCTGTAGCCGATGGTGTCCGTCGGAGTGAGCGTGTTATGCAAATTGAGCGGATTGGTATTCTGTCGTTGCAGGGCAACGGTCCCGGTTTTGTTGCCGAGCCCCTTACAATTAACGGTGATGGTTGCGTCCGCGGTCCGGTTCGCGGCACTTATCGGATCGAGAGCGGGGGTAAAGGTGGCCGGCGTCACGGAAACGATGGAGCAGGTGCCTTTGCCGAGAAGAATGGTTGTCGAAACTTGCATCTCGACGCAGGACGCTACTGTGGGGAAGAACATCGCCCCGAGAACGGCTCCAAGGATCGGGAGATTGGAAAACTGCTGCAAACGCATCCGTGGCACCCTCCATTCATTTAAGACAAACTGGGTGGGCAGAAAGCAGGCCATCTGCCCACCCAGTTACACGCAGGCGATTATACTCTGTTACGGAGCCACGGTGACCGTAAAGGTGCCGGTGTAGGTATCTGCTGAAACCGATTGGTACTGAGCTTGAGTGACGGAGGCGTTGACGGCATAGTCAGCACCGGCGATCCCCGGCGTCGCGGGGCCGGCGGGAAGGATGGGAACGACAGTTAGGGTATCCCCATTGGTGGTACCGGTCAGGTCTACCGATGGGAGCGCGGTAAAATTAACCGCCGTACCCGCGGTACAAACGACATTGATCTGCCCCTGCGTTGAACCCGCATGGCTCGCCGAATCGAGGGTTCCAGTATCCGTGGTCGGGTCGATGGCACCGATCGTGATGTCCGTGATGGTAGTAGCAATACAAGCCTCGCTAACAGTCGCGGTGACATTCACATCGGTGGTCGCCGCCATCGCATTTCCCGCCGCCAGAACGCCAACGAGAGCCAAGAGTGCCAGTTTCATCATTTTTTTCATTTGTGTTACCTCCTTGTTGTCTCTGATTATAGGTTTTTGAAAGTTGTTGCTTCCAGCTTATCTGGATACGAACCCGGCTGTGCCGGAAAATCTGCACATAAAAGCGCCCATCTTCGTTGCCGAAGACGGGCGCATGTACTCAAGGGAAGAATACGGGTTCGCACCCGCCTCTTCGGCAACCCGGCTATCCTTGCCACCGCTGTGGTGACCGAGGACCCGTGGCTTTGCGTCACCGGATTACTCCGGTTTTGCCAGTGTCGGAGACTTACTCATTTAATTGTAGCTGACTCTAAAAAAACCGTTGTCCTTCCAATATCAAGAAGCTTGTGATCAATCAACCATCAAATTGGTATTTGGCAATTGTTTTGAGCAAGGGGCGTGCCGAACTTATCATGCAGTCAAAGTTCATGACGAAATCCTTATAATTTCATAGACTTGTATCTAGCACGACTGAAAGACAATGCATCCCCACAGGCATGTAAAATGCCGGGTTTACAATAAATGTCACCGACAAAAGACAAGATTTGTCAACAATCGCCTCTGCAGGAGCCTCCGGTCAGTAAGCCGTCGGCATCAGTGCCACCTTGAGTGGATAAACCCCCTCTCGAACCCCGGACGGCAGCACGATTCGCATATCCAGAGTTTGGCTTACGAGTGCTGCCGGGCTGGCTGCCGCCATACGAACCGCATGCGACAGACCGCCGGTTGTCTTCAAAAGAACCCTTTCCGGTCCGCCGCTGGCGACGTCGAAACGGATTTCATCACGGATATTGGTCTTCATCTGGATGGTGAGGGCCTGCGGAAGATCAATGTGTCCCCTGCGGATATCAGCGACTGTGACCCGGTAACTCCCTGTCGGTTGGGAGGCAGAAAACTGTAAATAGGGTCGAACCGTGGCCTGTACATGCAGAATTGCACTATTCGTGTCGGCCTGCGCCGAACTGGTCCATAGCGGTTGTATTGCAATGACGGCCAGAATTCCCGCGACGATACATTTCGCGATACTCATGGTGTGACTCCTTTTCGGTAACCCGGCGGTCCGTGCCGTTCCTTCTCGTCGGAAAGTCTGGCCGAGGATCCGTGGCTTTGCGTCCCCGGATTACTCCGGGTTTGCCTTTATCGTTGAAGCACTCTTTGCCTGGTTTGACTCTCCTCCTTCCTACCAACTCACTGAAATTACTCTACGACAGAAAAACTAAACGCCCACCTCCAACATCGAAGATGAGCGTTACTTTGGAGCCCGGTTTCCCAAGCGCTAGATATCGCCTTCTCTTCGGTAACCCGGCCATCCACGCCGCAGCCCTGAAAAGGAGGCGGCCTTGGATCCGTGGCTTTGCGTCCCCGGATTACTCCGGGTTTGCCAGTATCGGAGAATTCGCTTGCTAAGTGAAACTATAGCCCTGCATAAGCGAATGTCAACCTGACATCCATATCGGCTATATTGCCACGCGAGTTTAGAAAAATTTTGGCGGCAAAACTGAGATCCCATTGCAGCGAGACGCCAGGTTGGGACAAGCATGAACGTACGAACAAGTGACCGCAACTGAGCAGAGACCAAGATGCAAATCCACAGACAAGGTCATTCCAGGAAACCAGCCAATAGCGGCATCACTAAAAAGCCCCCGGCCTGAAACGACCGAGGGCTTTACCTAACTTTCATGTCAACTGGTTCAACTGACGTTCACTTCTCCAGCAGAACCGCATGGGCCGCAGCCAACCTGGCGATTGGCACCCGGTACGGGGAACAGGAAACGTAATCGAGACCGATCTGGTGACAGAAGATGACACTCGAAGGTTCGCCGCCATGTTCGCCGCAGATGCCGAGCTTGATCCCTGGGCGGGTCTGGCGCCCCTTGTCGCAGCCCATCTTGACCAGCTGGCCGACGCCGGCCTGGTCGATGGCGACAAACGGATCGTTCGGGAAGATATCCTTGTCGACATAGAACGGCAGAAACTTGCCGGCGTCGTCACGTGACAGGCCATAGGTGGTCTGAGTCAGATCGTTGGTGCCGAAGGAGAAGAACTCGGCCTCCTTGGCGACCTGATCGGCAGTCAGGGCGGCGCGCGGCAATTCAATCATGGTCCCGATCAGGTAGCTGACCTCAACCCCGTACTGGGCGATGACTTCATCACAAACCTTGATCGCGTTGGCGCGCAGAATGCCAAGTTCTTTCACTTCTGCGACCAGAGGAATCATGATCTCCGGGACGATCGTGAAACCTTCGTCCTTGACCAGTTCGCAGGCCGCTTCCATGATCGCCCGAACCTGCATGTCGTAGATTTCCGGGAAGGTGATACCGAGCCGGCAGCCGCGGTGACCGAGCATCGGGTTGAACTCGTGGAGCGAATCGACCTTGTTCTTGAGGGTCGGTACCGAAACATTCATATCTTTGGCGAGAACCTCCAACTCGGCGTCGGTGTGCGGCAAGAACTCGTGCAACGGCGGGTCGAGCAGTCGGATGGTCACAGGCAGCCCCTTCATCTCGCGGAAGAGGCCGAGAAAATCGCCTTTCTGCATCGGCATGATCTTGTCGAGTGCCCGCTGCCGACCGGTCAGGTCGGCGGCCAGGATCATCTCGCGGACCGCCATGACCCGATCACCTTCGAAGAACATGTGCTCGGTCCGGCACAGGCCGATCCCTTCAGCACCGAACTCGCGGGCAACCTTGGAGTCGTACGGAGTGTCGGCGTTGGTCCGCACCTTGAGACGACGAATCTCGTCGACCCAGCCCATCAGCTCGCCAAACTCGCCGGTCAGCTCCGGCTGCACGGTCGGCACCTCGCCTTTCATTACCTCGCCGGTCGAGCCGTCGAGGGTGATGATATCGCCCTTCTTGAAGGTCTGGCCGGCAGCGGTGAACTGCTCGGTGCGATAATCGATCTTGATGTCGCCACAACCTGAGACGCAGCACTTGCCCATGCCGCGGGCGACCACCGCAGCGTGTGAGGTCATGCCGCCGCGGGCGGTGAGAATCCCCTGGGCGGCGTGCATACCGTGGATATCCTCCGGGCTAGTTTCGACCCGGACCAGAATCACCTTGCGGCCCAGCTTCGCCTCTTCTTCCGCTTCATCGGCGGAAAAAACGACTTCGCCGCTGGCGGCGCCCGGTGACGCCGGCAGCCCCTTGGCAACCACCTCTTTTTTAGCACTCGGATCGAGGGACGGGTGCAGCAGCTGGTCGAGCTGCTCGGGGGCAACCCGCAGCACCGCCTCTTCCTTGCTGATCAACCCTTCTGCGACCATGTCGACGGCAATTTTGACCGCCGCCTTGGCGGTCCGCTTGCCGCCGCGCGTCTGCAGCATGTAGAGCTTGTGCTTTTCGATGGTGAACTCGATATCCTGCATATCGGTGTAGTGCTTCTCGAGGATGTCGCGAATCTTCACCAGCTGTTCATAACAGTCGGGTAGGACATCTTCCATCGCCGGCAGGTCGCCCTCCTGATACTTGGCCTTGTTGATCGGCTGCGGGGTGCGGATACCGGCGACCACGTCCTCGCCCTGGGCGTTGACCAGGTACTCGCCGTAGAAGTAGTCCTCGCCGGTCGCCGGGTCGCGGGTAAACGCGACGCCGGTCGCGCAGTCATCACCCATGTTGCCAAAGACCATCGACTGGACGTTGACCGCGGTCCCCCAATCGGCGGGGATGTTGTTGAGCCGGCGATAGGTGATCGCCCGCGGGTTCATCCAGGAGCCGAACACGGCACCGATCGCGCCCCAGAGCTGCTCCTGCGGATCCATCGGAAAATCGTGGCCAAGCTCTTCGCGAACCCGGACCTTGAACTGTTCGACCAACTCCTTGAGGTCGGCGGCAGAGAGCTCGGTATCGTTGTGGACGCCACGCTTCTCCTTGAGCTGCTCGAGCAGATATTCGAGGATGTCGCCGTCGAGATTGAGGACAACGTTGGAGTACATTTGGATAAAGCGCCGGTAGGCGTCGTAGGCGAAACGCTCGTCGCCGCTCTGGGCGATGACGCCCTGGACGGTCTGGTCATTGAGGCCGAGGTTGAGAACGGTGTCCATCATCCCCGGCATCGAGGCGCGCGAACCGGAACGGACCGAGACCAGCAGCGGGTTGTTCGAGTCGCCGAACTTTTTTCCCATCAGCGCTTCGACCTTGCCGAGGTGCTGACTCACTTCATCCTGCAGCCCGGCGGGATAGTTGCGATCGTTCTTGTAGAATTCGGTGCAGACTTCGGTGGTGAGCGTAAAACCGGCCGGAACCGGCAGGCCGATCGAGGTCATTTCCGCCAGGTTGGCCCCCTTGCCACCCAGCAGGTTGCGCATCTCCCCGGTTCCTTCGGCTTCCCCTTGCCCGAAGAAATAAACAAATTTCACAGCCATCGATGTACCTCCTCCAAAGGTTTGATGGGGGTTTAGCCCCCGTATTGTGACCGACTCCGGATCAATCGGCGATCCGGGAAAAGTCGGCGATCCCCTTGAACAGCCCGGCGGCGCCGGTCAACAGCGCCAGGCGGTTGGTTTTGACCGCGGCAGCTTCGGCCATGACCATAACCCCGTCGAAAAACTGATCGACCGGTTCGCGCAGGCCGGCAATCGCCTGTAGGGCGGCAGCATAATCACCACCAGCCACCAGCTCGGCAACCTGACCCTGGGTCTGCTGCAACGCTTGCCAAAGATCTCTCTCGCAATCGGCTTCGAACAGCCCAGCGTTAACGGGTTCGGAAACTCCGCCCTTGATGATATTGACCACCCTCTTGAAGGCGACCGCGATCGGTTCGAAGTCAGCGCGCCCTTTCAGTTCGGCCAGCGCCTTGACCCTGGCCAGGACGTCAACCGGATCATCGAATCCGGCGGCCAGCGCCGCATCAACGACATCGGCCGGGTAGCCCTGAGAGGTCAGCATATTGACGAACCGCAGCCGAATGAATTCGACCACCTCGGCTGCCACCTTGGCGGCGGAGCGGTTCAACTTCTGCTCGAGCAGAGCGACGCTCTTTTCGATCAGCTGCGGCAGCGAGAGCCGGTAGCCGCGCTCGAGGATGATATTGAGGATACCGATGGCGCTCCGGCGCAGGGCGTAGGGGTCAGCGGTCCCGGTCGGGATCAGGCCGACGCCGAAGCAGCCGCAGATGGTGTCGACCTTGTCGGCCAGCGAGACGAAGGCGCCGAGGTTGTCACTCGGCAGCTCGCCGCCGGCGCCGGTCGGCAGGTAATGTTCGAAGATCGCCGTGGCGATCCGTGCATCCTCACCTTCGAGCAGGGCGTATTCGCGCCCCATCACCCCCTGCAGCTCGGGGAACTCGTAGACCATCCCGGTCTCCAGGTCGCACTTGGCGAGCAGCGCGGCACGGCGGGTTTGCTCGACGGCTTTCGGTTCGAACTGTTCGGCCAGACCGCAGGCCAGCTCGGTAAAGCGCATGACCTTTTCATAGCTGGTACCGAGCTTCTGCTGATAGACGACGTTCTTCAGCGCCTCGAGGCGGGTCTCGAGCTTGACCTTCTGGTCTTCCTGCCAGAAGAACATGGCATCCGAGAGCCGGGCGCGCAGCACCCGCTCGTTCCCCTTGATGACCACCTGCGGATCGCTCGGCCGGGTGTTGGAGATGGTGATGAAGTGCGGCAGCAGCCTGCCGTCCGGTCCGGCGACGGTGAAGTAGCGCTGGTGCTCGCGCATCGAGGTGATCAGCAGTTCGCGCGGCAACTGCAGGTACTCGGTTTCGATACTGCCACAGAGCGGGGTGATGTCCTCGACCAGGTAGCTGACCTCTTCGAGCAGCTCCTCGTCCGGGTTGACGGTCCCACCGATAGCCCTGGCGGCGTCGGCGACCCCTGTTTCGATCAGCGCCCGGCGCTCGGCCTGATCGACCATGACGAAGCGCTTGGCCAGCTCGCTCTGCCACTGGGCGGCGGATTCAACGGCAAACTCCTCCCTGGCCATGAAGCGGTGGCCGCGACTGAGGTTACCGCTTGTCAGGTTGCCGAACTCGAACGGCACCACCTGGCCGCCGAACAGGGCGACGATCCAGTGCATCGGGCGGGCGAAGCGGACGTCGAGATCCTTCCAGCGCATCGACTTCTTGAACTGCAGACCGTTGACCACCCGGGTCAGCATCTCCGGCAGCAGCTCGACGGTCGGCCGGCCGATCACTTCCTTCTCGGCACAGACATACTCCCCCTTGTCGGTGGTGACGATCTGCAGATCCTCGACCGCCACCCCCTGGCCGCGGGCAAAGCCCTCACCGGCCTTGCTCGGCTTGCCGTCCGGACCGAAGGCGATCTGTTTCGCCGGGCCCATCGCCTTGCTGCGCAGGGTCGGCTGTTCTTCGGCGACGCCGGCAGCGACAATTGCCAGGCGGCGCGGCGTGGCGAAGGTCTTGATCGCTTCGAACGTGATCCCGGCATTTTCCAGTTCCTTGCCGAGCAGTCGCTCGAGGTCGCGCAGCGCGACCGGCAGGAAGCCGGCCGGAATCTCTTCGGTGCCCAGTTCGAGAAATAATTCATTGGCCATGATCAACGCCCTCCCTTCAGCAGCGGAAAGCCCATCTTTTCCCGCTGGGCGACATAGCCTTCGGCGCAGGCCTTGGAGAGGTTACGCACCCGGCCGATATAGTGGGCGCGTTCGGTGACCGAGATGGCGCCGCGGGCGTCAAGCAGGTTGAAGGCATGTGAAGCCTTGAGCACGAAGTCATAGGCCGGGAAGACCAACTCCTTTTCTGTCAGACTCAGGCATTCCTTCTCGTACATGTCAAACAGCTGGAAGAGCATGTCGGTGTTGGCGTGCTCGAAATTGTAGTGGGAGAACTCCACTTCGGTCTGGTGATGGACGTCGCCGTACTTCAGACCGCCCCCCCAGTCGAGGTCATAGACGTTGTCGACGCCCTGGATGTACATGGCGATCCGCTCGATGCCATAGGTCAGCTCGCCGGAGATCGGCTTGAGGTCGATGCCGCCGACCTGCTGGAAATAGGTGAACTGGGTGATCTCCATGCCATCGAGCCAGACCTCCCAGCCGAGTCCCCAGGCGCCGAGGGTCGGCGACTCCCAGTCGTCCTCGACAAAACGGATGTCGTGCTGCAGCGGATCGATGCCGAAGCTGCGCAACGAATCGAGGTAGAGTTCCTGGATTTCCATCGGCGACGGCTTGAGGATGACCTGAAACTGGTAGTAGTGCTGCAGGCGGTTCGGGTTCTCACCGTAGCGGCCATCGGTCGGCCGGCGGGAGGGCTCGACGTAGGCCACGTTCCACGGTTCGGGGCCGAGCGAGCGCAGGAAGGTCGCCGGATGGAAGGTCCCGGCGCCTTTTTCCATATCGTACGGCTGCTGGATGATACAGCC
>Ga0209919_1001025_pt1 | contig 13907 bp, 9 predicted proteins | sample SalPon2A_C_D2_MG_FD_185721 | JGI IMG/M metagenome (GOLD analysis project Ga0209919, IMG submission 185721) | Soil microbial communities from South San Francisco under conditions of wetland restoration - Salt Pond MetaG R2A_C_D2_MG (SPAdes)... | ecosystem: Environmental > Terrestrial > Soil >... | reverse complement strand
CTTAAACATCACAACCACGTCCGTCTTGGCCAGTTCCTTCGCTGACGGCGCATAAAGCGCTCCGTCGACAACCGCGCCGTGCGCCGTGAGAAATTTGCTCCAATCGGCCAGAAACTGTGGATAATCGTGCTGACCTGGCCCATGCGATTTCAAACCTGCAAAGATAAAAACGTGAATGCCTTTCGGATTCTGCCCTTGCGCCGGAGGCGGTTGGTAGGTGCAGCAATTGTCGGGCGACTTCGCGCTATACGCACTGTAGGGGAGTAAATGGCCACCGGACGTCGAGACTGACTGCGCAAACATGAAAACCGCGCACGGAAAGAGCGCCGCGGCCACCAAAAGCGAAAGTGTCCTGTACTTCAGTAGCTTCATTGGATTACCCTCATCCTCTTTCCTGTAAAGACCTGTCCGCGCTCTTCCCTGGCTAACACCGACGCTTCTTGGGAGTGGAGTCCGGAACAAATCTCGAGTCTCACCCCTCCAAATCAACGGGGCAGGGCAAACGCGTAGAGGGTATCGCCGGCACCCGCGACCAGGTATTGGCGCCCGTCGAGCCTATACGTTACAGGACCGTTGCTCAGGGAAGTCAGCATTGGGAAATGCCACAAAATTTTTCCATTGCTGGCATCATAAGCGATCAAGTTTCCGTTGTAGTCCCCCGTAAACAGGAGATTCCCGGCCGAAGTCAGGGTTCCCGGTCCGCCCCCGCCCACGCTATCCGCGGTCGTATACGGGTGACGCCACCGGACATCGCCTGTCTTGATGTCAATCGCTTCCAACACATGCTGGGACCATAAGGTGCGGCCTTCACCCCCGTAGCCTTCAGGCCTTTTGCTTGGGTCTGTCAGATAGAAAATGCTATAGCCGAGGGTAGCGTTCACGTAGAACAAGCCCGTCTGCGGGTTGTAACTTGGCGGCATCCAATTCGTCCCGCCGCCGGCAGTGATAGTCAACAGCGAACCGTCAACCGTCGGCTCACGCGCCACGTTGGGGATGGGTTCGCCATTGGCGCCCACTCCCTTGGACCAATTGAGAGGAATAAAAGGCTTGGAGAGGATGTTCTTCCCGTCCGTTCGGTCCAATACAAAGAAATAGCCGTTGCGAGCGGCTTGCACGAGAAGTTTTCGGGGCTTTCCATGAATCGTCGTATTAATCAGAACAGGTGTTTCGGTTTCATCCCAATCATGGGTGTCGTGCGGAGATCCCTGGAAGTACCAAGCCATCTTCCCAGTGTCCGGATTCAGAGCGACGATCGAGCAGGTCCACAGGTCGGCACCCTTTCGGCTCTGACCCGACATCACCGGGTTCGGATTGCCGGTGCCCCAGTAGAGAAGATTGAGCTGCTTGTCGTACGTACCGGGCAACCATGGCATGCCGCCGCCATGCCTCATGGCAGCGTTGTTCGGCCACGAGCTGGATCCTGGCTGGCCCGGCTTGGGCTCGGTATACCAAATCCACTGCAGATCGCCTGTGACCGGGTCGCGAGACTCCAGATATCCGGGGACGTCCATGGCATCGCCGCCGACGCCGAGGATGACGTGGTTTCCGACAACCATTGGCGCCGTTGTCGTAAAATACTGCATTCTTACGTTGGCCACCTTCTTACGCCAACGCTCTTTGCCCGTCCTGGCATCCAGAGAGATGATCCAATCGTCGGTCGACATGAAATAGAGCCAATGGCCGTACATGCCGACACCCCGATTCATGGGATGCCCGCCGTGAGCCACCCAATCGTAATGCCACAACTCATGCCCCGTGCGCGCGTCTAATGCGTAGACGTGATTCGGAACCGTGAAATACAGGATCCCGCCCACCATTAGCGGCGTTGATTTAATGACCGGATGCCTGCCCCGAATGCCGCCCGGAACCACACTGCGAAACATCCAGACCAGTTTCAAGGAGTGGACGTTGGACGCTCGGACCTGCGTCAATGGACTGAAGCGCCGCCCCGAGTAATCTCCGTTGTAAGTTGGCCAGGCGTCCGTCGGAGCGTTTTGGAGAAGCACGTGCGGTTGCAGCATTTGCGCGTTTGATCGGGCCGGCAGCAAAGCCAGCAGAAGGAAGAAAGCCGGGAAAATGCGATATATCTTCATTTCAAGCTCACCAGATACGCGGTCAGGTTGTGCACTTCTGCATTGGTGTATTTCCCCAGCATCTCGCGATGAAAGGCCAACTTGTCGTGCGCATCCAAATCGACTTTGACTCCCTTGCTCATGGCGATCGAATGATAATCCCCCTGCGCATCCTGGAACACGATATTGAAGTCGTCGAGATGGATGAGCGTGCCAGTCATCTTTGTCCCGTTAGTCAAGGTCACCGTCACCTTCCGATCATGGATTCGGGGATAGAGCAAATCCTGCTGGATCTCAACCGGCGAAAGATTTGATCCGATATGTGCCAAATCGCCCGTGACCGAGTGGCAGGTGCTACACTTGCCTGCGCCGTTAAAGAACTGTTTTCCGGCCCGCGGATTTCCAGTCACGATGTTGAGGACCTTGTAGGTGCCCCTGTTCGCTTCCAGTTCGACCTTCTCATGGAGAAATTCCGCGATGTCGTACCGTTGCTCCTTCGTCAAGGAGTCGAAGGCGGGCATCCCGTGTTTCGGCCTGCCATGCTGAATCACCGGGCCGATTTTCTCGCCTGCGTTATCGTCCAACACGATTTCGGACCTCAGCAGATCCGGACCTTCCGCGCCGCGTGCATTGGGCCCGTGACAGAAACTGCAGTTTTGCGCAAAAATCTTCGCGCCTGCGGCGGCGGCTTTTGGATTCGGGAGCTTTCCCATTCCAAGAAACCTTCGAGTGGCCAGTGCCCGCTTGCTTTCTTTCAATCGGGCAGGCGTTTGCTCCGAGCTGCCTGAGCCTGGAGCGGAGCCTTGCTCCCCGAAGAGCGGCGTGTAAACGGCAAGAAATGTCACTGCTGCGAATAACCCGATTGCCACAAGGATGGCATGACGTCTAAGGGAGCGCATCGCTAAAGCCTGTGCCTCTGAATTGTGAATTATGCTGCGACCCCATTCCGGGCTGGGCCCAACGCGTGCTGTGGAACGAGAGAAAGCCCCGGCAGCCACGAAATTCTAAATGCCATTGCAAGTCGAGTCAACTATTTCTCGGTTCCATCAGGTCCCATGCTGTCCACTCGCCGCCAAGACATGGCTCATAATCGAGGTCATATTCAAAGTGCGCCCTAATCTTGACCCGACCATTCCTGGCACAAACGCGCGGCACATCAGAAATGTCGATAGCAGACTCGAGTCAACGACGCCATTCAGTGTGTGGTTGAGCAAAACTGGCAGGTGGTTCTTGACCGTGAGAACATCCAGGTACTGTCCCAATCGTACAAGGCGGCACAGGCAAGCTACAATCACGATAAGCGCGCTCTGCAACTGGGCGCTCTTTCACCGCTCGATATCTACCAGTCTGAAGCCGAAGTTGCCACCCGGAAGATATCTGTGATTCGCGCGCGGCACCCCTTAAAGCAGGATGACGACCAGTTGCGGACGACCTTGGGGGCAGATCTCGATCCTGCCTATGCCACGCTGGATCTCGACCTGATTGAGCCTCCCAAGACGCCCGAACCACTGCTGACAGTGAATACAGAGAAGGCGGTCACCCAAGCACTTGCCAAGCGCCCCGACTCAGCTTGCGCAGGCGGAGTAGAGCCTGGTGCAAGCGCAGGTGAATTACCGGCGAGCCGTGGCAGCTGTGAGGCACGCCACAGGAGCGCTGCTTGACCAGTATCATGTTCAGATCAGCCACAGGCCGTTCCCTGAAAAGCGCCACATGCTTGCGGAAGGCCCTGTCCAGCGGTCTATTCCCCGCAGTGCGCGGAAAAACCAGCGCACCTCGAAACATAACTCTGGTCCCAGAGAAAACGCGTGCTCAATCAGACCCTGTGTCGCAGCGAATTTTTATGGGAGAATCGGTTCCTGGTGAGGTTGCAACTGCAAACGTCGGGAATCTGGTAGCGGGGGGGAGGATCGAACTCCCGGCCTAGGGATTATGAGACCCTCGCTCTACCACTGAGCTACCCCGCCACGGTCTCGGAACTTTCAAACGCCTTGTTATCAGGTCGCTCAACCAAGTTTAGGGGATAGTCGCATTTGCGGTCAAGAAACTGGTAGGCGCCGCTTATGCCTCATGGATTTGCCCCTTCGACGCCTTCGGTCGCCGACGCAGCAAGCTTGTAGAAGGTCAGTTGTGTGTCGCCGTGGCGGATAGTTCGCGTTCGTTCCAGTCGGTTGTACTTTTCTTCCAGGAAAAGGTGGCGCGAGTGTTCAGCGACGACAAGCGAGGCTGGCATCAGCAGACGAGAGCGGCCAAGCTGCCGAAGCACATGATGATATTCGCGTGCTTCTCCGTAAGGCGGGTCGAGAAAGATAAAATCAAAACGGCTGCCTTCTTCGTCAAGCCTTTCAATGGCGGTCAGGACCTTGGTATTCATCAGGTAGAAGCCGTCATCTATCTTCAGCGCCGCGAGGTTTTTGCGAATCAGATTACTCGCAGCCCGATGGTATTCCACAAAGACCACTTCCTTTGCGCCGCGGCTCAAGGCTTCCAGACCCACCGCGCCGGAACCCGCGTAGGCGTCCAGAAACGTTGAATCCAGCACGCTCGGCCCCAGGACATCGAAGAGCGTTTCGCGCATCTGGTCTGAAGTGGGCCGCAGTTGCGCGCCCTTCAGCATCTGAATCCGTTGTCCTCGATTCTGGCCTGAGATGATACGCATGCGGGTCCTTGCGGCTGAGAGTGCCAGAAATGCAACTCTTCATTAGACCACATCTTCGCTTCCTGTGTTGCCCTCAGGCCACGCCGGCCAGGCCGTAGCGCCGCGACCACTCGTTCCGCAAGAAGCTGACGTAAGCCTCAAACTCTTCACGCGACTCCGGGTGCTCAACAAAAGCCGTTGCTTCATGCTTCGCCCATTCAAGGATTTCCTGGTCACGAAGCAGATTGGCAATGCGAAAGGCGGGAATGCCCCACTGGCGCGTTCCGAAAAACTCACCCGGCCCGCGAAGCTTGAGGTCGATTTCCGCAATCTTGAATCCGTCGGTGGCCTCGGTCATGGTCCGCAGCCGCTCGTCGGCTTCCGGCGTTCGCGGGTCTGTGGCCAGCAGCATGCAGAATGATTTTTTCCTTCCCCGCCCGATGCGCCCGCGCAACTGATGGAGCTGCGAAAGGCCGAACCGCTCGGCGTGCTCGATCAGCATGACGGTTGCATTGGGAACGTCCACGCCCACCTCGACCACGGTGGTGGAGACGAGGATGCGGATGTCGCCCTTCTTAAACCGTTCCATCACTTCTTCTTTTTCGGCGCTGGAAAGCCTTCCGTGCAGCAGCCCCACCTGAAATTCTGGAAAGACATTGGCCGAAAGCTGTTTAAACATTTTCAAGGCAGGGCGCAGATCCAGCTTGGTCGATTCCTCGATCACGGGATAGACCACGTACGCCTGGTCGCCAGCGCGGACCTTGTTGCGGACAAAGTCGAACGCCTGCTCCCGGTCCTTTTCCTCCACCAGCCGCGTCACAATTGGCGAACGGTTAGGCGGAAGTTCATCGATGACCGAGAAGTCGAGGTCGCCGTATAGAGTCAGGGCAAGAGTCCGCGGTATCGGAGTTGCGGTCATAACCAGCACGTCCGGCACCCGCCCTTTGCGGATCAATCGATACCGCTGCATTACGCCAAAGCGGTGCTGCTCATCCACCACCACCAGCCCCAGCCGGGCGAATTCCACATCTTTCTCAATCAGGGCGTGGGTTCCCACAACAATGTGGGTTTCACCTCCCGCAAGCTCGGATTTCAGTTCCGATTTCGCGCGCGCGTTGCAGCCGCTGGTCAGCAGGCCAACCTTGTAAGGGAGTGGCTCCAGCAGCTTGCGGATGGAAAGATAATGCTGGGTGGCCAGAATTTCCGTGGGCGCCATCAGCGCCACCTGATAGCCGTTTGACAAAGCCAGCAGCGCCGCCTGCACCGCTACAATCGTCTTGCCGGAACCCACATCGCCCTGCAACAGGCGGTTCATGGGCTGGGATGAACACATGTCATCAGCGATTTCCTTCAGCACCCGCTTTTGAGCGGCGGTGGGATGGAATGGAAGAATGGTCTTGATATCCCGCCGAAGGTCGTCCGTCACACGGAACTGGATGCCTGGAGCGGACTTACCTTTGCGATGTTTCAGGGCCAAGCCGGCGCTGACGTTAAACAACTCTTCGAAGATCAGGCGAATCTGGGGCGGCGTCCGAAAACGCGACAACTCTTCGAAAGGATGTGCACCATCCGGGAAATGGGTCAGGCGAAAGGCTGAGGGTCGGCTAACCAGTTTGTTCCTCTTTCGCACCGATTCGGGCAGGAGTTCAGTAAACTGATCGCCCACCGATTCCAGGGCAGTCCGAATCAGTCGGCGCAGGAAGCGCGGCCCGAGCTGCCCCACCGATTCATAGATGGGCACCACGCGCCCCACTTCCAGCGATTCGCTTTCAGTCGCCTCGCTTTCAGGAATAATCTCAAACTGCGGCTGAACGATTTGCAGGTTACCGGTGCCATAGAAATCGGGCTCAGCCTTGCCGTAGAAGAAAACTTTCTGGCCGCTGCGAAAAACCTTGTTGCGCTCCAGGTACCGGCCATTGAACCAGAGGCACCGGATCATGCGCGGGCGAGGCGCTCCACTGGCGTCAATGGCTGCCAGGTCATAAATGTAGGTCCCCTTACGCGTCCGCGTCAGGCCGCAGGTCAGTACATTGGCCAGAATGGTGGCCGTCTGCCCGGGAATGAGGTCAGAGACTGCTGTCAATCGTGTCCGGTCTTCATACCGAAAAGGCGTGTAGTAGAGGAGGTCCTCAACGGTGTTTATGCCGCGCGCGGCCAACAACTCAGCGCGAGTAGGCCCCACACCCTTCAGGTATTTGACCTCAGACGTCAGCTTGAGATGAGGGTTCGCCATCGCAATCCGCCGTTTATCTTACAACGAGCGAAGCACAAGTTGCGCGGCCTGCAAACGGGGCAGCCCCGGGACGGCACTTCGTCCCGACTCATAGGCATGCAGCTTCGCCCTGTGGCTAGGTCACACTCGAGCAAGGCAGCGGATAACTATACAACCACTGTTCAGAGAGCCATTTCCTCAAGCGGCCGGGAATGTTACACTGACGCTCTTTGCTGTAAGTAGCCGAAATCAACAGATTTGCTATGACGACGGCGGAGGCCAGCACAGTCTATGGACACTTTGACACCAAGAGCAAAACGCTGGATCAAGTATCTGGTTGCTATTGTGGCAGGCAACCTTATCTATTTTACTCTCGCACCTCATCTTCCGCCGGCGGCCCGGCACCACCCCTACCATGCCGACATCGGTTTGTTTGTGGACCTGTGGTTTTGCGTGGCGATCTACGGGTTGATCGAACTTCTACTCTTCCTGGTACGCCGCCGCAGTCACTGAACACGATGCTCCCAGGGCTGCAACGCCTGAGGTATTGCAGCCATCCTGTTGGTTTCGTGGAAGTTGCGACGCGGCAGGCTACGGTCCTGAAATCGCTGTCAAAGAATCTGAAACTGGTCTGACGGCGGGATTATTCCAGGCGATTTCGGTGACATGGGCCGATGACGATGACTCGGGACGGGCACCACGTCCGGTGCCTTCCAGCGGGGCTGCTTTTCGCCGCTGAAGTCCAGATAAAGCTTCCGGCGCAGGAGCCATTCCGGGAAATGCGCCAGTCGTAACAGGGGATATTTCAGGGAAGGGCCAAAAGTCCTGCGTCCCACCAGGTAATAGTACAAAGGAATTCCCACATTAAACTTCCATTGCGTCGACCGCTCCCTCCGCCAGAAATCCAGGTTGTAGCGCCAGCAGGTGAAGAAAAATTCCCACTGCAGGTCGGTCAGGTTAAATATTTTCGCGCTCTCATTCGTTCCCAGCCGCGTATCCTCCAAGGGGACAAACAAGGTGGGGACCACCACCCATTTTGAGTCCTTCATGGCGTAAAGCAGATCCAGCGATTGCTTGGTATCTTCTCGCGTTTCACCCGGCAAGCCGATGATGAAAGTGCAAATCGGAAACCAGTTGTACTTGTTCTGCAACTCCATGCCCTTCAGGATCACATTCGGCCACTGCTCCGCCCGGAAAGGATATGCCTTGCCTTTCATATACTGATTGAAAAGCCGGACCGATCCCGTTTCCAGGCCAATAAACATGATCGCGTAGCGGTTGTCCGGATGGGTGGATGCCGGGTGCTGTGTGGAACTCTTGCCCACCACCAGTTCCGAAAGTTCGTCCAGCAGCTCAGGATTCGTGAGGAAGGGCGCCATGGTGCCGTGGGTCAGGTTGATGTGCTTCACACCAGGCACGGCAGCCACCGACTCAAACAACCGTTTCAGTGCCGGAACGTTGGTCTGAAACTTCGGTCCCTGCTCATAGAGGAAGAGATCCTCCGTGGTCAGCAGGATAGTGTCCGCGCCTTCGGCCACCTGCGTGCGGACATTCTGAAGAATCTGCCCCAGTGGAATACTTTTCCCGTCGCGTAGAGCCACGGAGCAAAACTGGCACCCACGGCCACAGCCGCGCGTGATTTCCACCACACCATATGTGGCACGGTGGTGGATGGGTGGAATGTCGCTGAGATCCGGGCTGTTCCCTTCTACCTTGCGCGGAATGGCCTCGCCGCGAAACGCAGCTTCAAAAAGCGGCAGGGCAATGTCTTCACCCTCGCCGCCTACTATGCAGTCAATCTGCCATTCCTCCTGAAGCCTCTTCTTTTCGATCTGCCAGGAACCCGGCCCACCCACGATGATTTTCAGATGGCCCCTGTGCTCCCTCAATGCCGGATGAAGGATCAACTTGCGAAATTCTACAGCGTTAATGGGCTCCACGTCTTTGCCGTAAAAATACGGGTAAACGTCGGTGGCAAACGTAATGCCGAGCGGATTATGGGCGTGGACTCCGACCACGCGCGTGTCTTCACCCACAAATAGGCCAAGCTGCTCCGGATAGCAGACGGCTACATCGTCCGGTGGGAACTTCTGGAGCAAAAGCGACTCGATGATTCGCAAACCGTGGGGGACATACTTCGCCTGGCCGTCCGGCGCAAGCTCATTGGGCCGGGGCCAATTCACGTTGAAAGTTTTGGTGTAGCGGGCGGGAAGGGTTGCCAGGAGCATCTGGCTCCAGGCTTTTTGTTCGAACTCGCTAGACTCGGAGTTGCTGGCTGTCAAAACAATTTTCTTGCCGCGTGTCCCCATGTCGCTGTGACCTCGCACGTTCAGCGTTTGGGCACCTAACTCGAGGGGTCTCGGACCGTGGTGTCTTGACTTGACTAGGTACTATATACTTTAGTATCCATGAACCTGTAACGCAATATAACTTTGGACTGTCCCTTTCGCCGTTTATTCCCGTTGAGTCGATTTATTCGGATTGAACGGACAAACTGCCCGGTTCGCTTGTTCCGGAGCTTCCCACCTTTAGTTCGGTAAGAACTGAGATTTTCTTTTCAACTCTGCGTTTATCGAGTTCAATCTTCAATTGATCCTCGACCCGTCTCGCGTAAGGTATGAAATGATGTCCTGACAGTAGCATGGCGAACCCAAAGCTGAGCTTTCGTGGATCGAACAGCCAACGGCCGAGGAGTCGAAACAAAAATTTCCAGTACGCTCCCCGGTAGTTGGAGAGGAGGCCCTGGTGAACGATTGAGCGAACAAGGATGCCAAGCGTTGTCCGCAGGCGAATTTCGGGCACCTTTTGCGGATCGCGGGATTTCCATTGATTAAGCGACCTATAACATCGATCGTAGAATGCCGAAGGTCCATAGAGGAACGACAGTGTCTCACGGAACCCCCTCAGCAAAACGGGCAGCGGCAAAAGGGTTTTGAAGTTGGGTGGATCAAAGTTGCTGGTGGCCGTGGTATCCATTAGTAAACGGCCTTCTTTCATCATTCGGTCAAAAAGTGGAGTCGTGGGAGGCGCCTGCAGAAACCCCGCCATCGCCCATGGAATCGCTGCCCGCTCAATGAAGGTCCGCTGCTGTTCGAAGATCTCTTCGGTGTCGGAATCAAATCCGATAATGAAGCCTGCGGTCACCCAGAGTCCCTGGCTCTGTATGAAGTGAACACACTCCAGCGGGTCACGCCGCAGGTTTTGAAATTTCTTAGCTTCCTTTAAGGACTTAGGTGAGGGGCTTTCGATTCCGATGAAAACGTAAAAAAAGTTCGCCTTCACCATTGCGTCAATCAGTTCCGGTCTCTGTGCAAGATCGATGGATGCCTCGGTGTAAAACAATAGCGGGTAGCCTTGCCGTTTCTGCCATTTCTGGAGTTCGAGGGCCAGCTGAAGAGCCAGTTTGTGGTTCCCGATAAAATTGTCGTCAACGATAAAGACTTCTTCGCGCCAGCCCAGTTCAATCAAGGCGTCAAGTTCTGCCATCAACTGAGCGGGACTCTTTGTTCGGGGCTTTCTGCCGTAGATGGTAATGATGTCACAGAATTCACACTGGAACGGACAGCCCCGCGAGAACTGAACTGCCATCGAGGCGTATTTCCCTATTTTGAGCAAATCAAACCGAGGCAGCGGCGACTTGCTCACGTCAGGCTTTTCCTTGACCACGTAGCGGGGCTTGGCGGAGCCACGCTCAATGTCAGAAGCAATCTCAGGGAAAACCTCGTCGGGTTCGCCTACCACGACGTGATCGGCCAGCCGCTGCAGGAGTTCTGGTTCGCTGCTCGCAAAGGGTCCGCCAATCATCGTTCGCTTGCCCAGGGCCCGGGCCCTGAGCAGGGTCTCTCGAATGTCATCCTTCTGAACGCGCATGCCGCTGACCATGATAAGGTCAGCCCAAAGGAGGTCTGAATCGAGCAAGTCCTCAAAGCTCCGGTCGATCAACTTCAGCGACCAGGTCTTCGGACAGAGTGCGGCGACAGTCAGCAGGCCAAGCGGAGGCTGATTCGTCTCAATTGGAACGAGGTCTAAGACTCCGTCAAAGGTCCAAAACGAGGATGGAAACCGTGGCCAGACCAGGAGGACTTTAAGGGCCGGACCGAGCGGGGGAAAGCCCGGCTGCGTACGCTGGTCATCCGCAGATTCAAACTTTGGGGGCCCGTGAAACTCGGTCGATTTCAGCATCGCTGTTCTCCGGTGGGCAATAGCGTGCAGCTACTGTTATAGCATCTCCTGGCCATGCCCTTCACGTGGAGCGTCCAGGATTTCAGAAGAGTCATACCAACTCATTGAGTTGGCTGCACTAAAACCAGGTCTGGTCTGGCTCCCCATACCGCTGGAGTGGTGCCACGGATACCCAAAGTCTACCTGACGCTGCTTCGAATTTAAACGCTTTTGTTCGGACACCATACACTTGAGCACCAAGAGTACCCAAAATGGCGGGCACCATGGCTTACTACACTATCACTACCTCATATTAAATGGGCTTCCTGCACACCTCTCCGTCCGTGCCGTCGTTTTTGCTAAAGTTCTCTTACTGCAGTTCTCCCGCAGGAGTCAAAATTCGCCGCACCGCGCTGCCAAATAACCGCAGCATCGGATAACTCGCCGCCATAAACGACCCATAGTCGAAAATTCCCCTTTAGCGACCAGAACGACATCACCTTACGCCCCTGCCAGCCCCGCAAGGTTTTCCTTCTCAGCCAGCATCTCGGTCTCGATACTCTGCAACTGCGAGGTCAAGGAGACACTCCAATCCCAGATCTTTTCGGAACTGCTGAGCCGGTGGGTCGGGCATTGGGAGACTGGCTGGGAATCGTTGAGGTCTGAGTAGCAAGCCATGCGGCCGTAGACGGACTGCCGTAGCAGGTCGGCAAAGGCGAACTGTGTATTCTTCCCTTATCGAGAGTCCGTCATTTGAATCGGAAATGTAGTAAGAAAACCAAGGCAACCGGAGGGATCAGGAAATAGTATCAAAAGATCCCGGACACGAAACGCAACTCAGCCCTCTGAAGGAGCGGGTGAAATGTCCCGGGCGCGAACACGAATAAATGCCGGAAGACTGAACCAGAGGCGCCGCAGAGGAGTTTGCAGCAGCGACATGGTTCCCATGTAAGTGTAACCAACAAGGAAGAGCATCAGGAAAGGCGTGGTGAGATAATTCTGGGCGGACAAAGAATAAGCTGTGGCAAACACAAAGTAACCCCCGAGCAACAGTTCAGCTATTGGAATCCAGCCAATCCGTCGCCGGACATATGATTTCTGCTCCCATCCTTCTTCATTGCGTTCCACCCGATACTTGGGCGTGCGGACAAAGCTGGACTCCATTCCAGCCAGCGCTTCTATCACAGCCTTGCAGTTCGTCACCGCCAGCCCGATGCCTATGGCCATCAGGAAGGGCAGGTAGAGCAGGCGGCGCAACCATTCTTTGGGATAGAGCGCCCGTTGAGAAACGACATAAAAGCCGGAGACCGTACACGTTGAGAGAATAAACAGGGGCAGGTCAAGATACATCATCTGGAACCAGCCCTGATAAAAACGCACGATCATGGCCGGCAGGAGCACCAGTGAAAACAGGATCATCAGCGGGTAGGCAATGTTGGCAGTCAGGTGAAAGGTCGCTTCCATTTTGATATACAGAGGCTGGTCACTGCGCCAGACCACCGGAAGGATCTTCTTTCCAACCTGGATCAGCCCTTTGGCCCATCGCGCTTGCTGGGTCTTGAAGCTGTTCATTTCCACCGGCAGTTCGGAGGGACACACGATGTCCGAATCGTAAATGAATTTCCATCCTTTCAGTTGCGCGCGATAGCTGAGGTCGGTGTCTTCGGTCAGCGTATCGTGTTCCCACCCGCCCGCGTCTTCAATCGCCGCGCGGCGCCACATCCCGGCCGTCCCGTTAAAGTTGAAAAATCTTCCGGATGAGCTTCTGCCTCCATGCTCCACCACGAAGTGGCCGTCCAGCATGATGGCTTCCACCTCAGTCAGGGCGGAATAATCGCGGTTGATCCAGGTCCAGCGTCCCTGCACCATTCCCACTTTCGGATCGGTAAAGTAGTGGATCATCTGTCGCAGGATGGAAGGCGGCGGAACAAAGTCGGCGTCAAAAACAGCAATCATCTCGCCGGTCGATTTCGCCATGCCCTCGGCCAGCGCGCCCGCCTTGAAACCGAGGCGATTTTCCCGGTGGAGGTACTGGATGGGATAACCAGCGCTGGCGTATCGTTCAACCAGCCGTGCGCACAGAAAGCGAGTATCATCGGTGGAGTCGTCGAGAAGCTGAATTTCCAGCAGTTCCCGGGGATAATCCAGGCTGATTGCGGCATCTATCAGACGTTCCACAACATACTGTTCGTTATAGATGGGCAACTGCACCGTAACGCGAGGCAGCTTTTCAAACTGTTTTAAAGGCCGGGGTCGCTTCCTGCGGTTCTTCAGGTAGTAATAAGTGAGACAATAGCGGTGGACACCGTAAACCGAAAGAATGCTCAGGATCAGAAAATAAGGGATCTCAATCGAGAGATCAAAAGCATTGGGCTGATAGATCCCCTGGAAGGGATCGCGATGGAAAATCAGATAGAAATAGTGCGCAATCGGATTCGCCGGAGCTACCAGAATGCCCAGGAGTATATGAATCATGGAACCTCGGAGTCAGTCCTCAACCGACGCAGACAAAGTTCGCTCCCGGAATTCTGACGCAGGGAGCCAAATTTCAACATCTGGCGAAACAAAAACAACGCTGTCCCGACCAGGATACGCGGCCACCTTCATTCTTGTAACCGTCGCTCTGGCCCTCGGAGCCATCTTTTACTTTGTAGCCCGTTGCCAGCCGCTCAAAAAACAAGTGCCGGAGTTTATTGCACTCATGCTCCTGGCAGGCGCCTTATACCTCGTCAGCGTTTACATCGTCCTCAGGTACAATGGCGGCCGTGCAGCTCTTTTCGTGATTCTTGGCGCGACGGTTGTGTTCCGCCTTTTTTTCTTACCGTTG
>Ga0209919_1001022_pt1 | contig 13910 bp, 14 predicted proteins | sample SalPon2A_C_D2_MG_FD_185721 | JGI IMG/M metagenome (GOLD analysis project Ga0209919, IMG submission 185721) | Soil microbial communities from South San Francisco under conditions of wetland restoration - Salt Pond MetaG R2A_C_D2_MG (SPAdes)... | ecosystem: Environmental > Terrestrial > Soil >... | reverse complement strand
ACGAAATCCGCGCCCTTCGCGCCCTCGGCCACGTCGCAGCCGTAGATCATGATGTCGGCGGCATTGGTCATGTGTGCCGCCCAGGCCTTCAGGTAGCGCTGGTATTGCTGGATGTTGTCGATGGACAGCTCGCCCTTGCCGAGCTGGATGCGGCCGGCATCGCCATGCGAGAAGATATGCACGGCATCCACCTGCTTCATGCGGGACAGCACGCGGGTGATCTGTATCACGCCGTCACGGTTCGGGGAGAGCACCACCACCTGGCGGTTCGGCGTGGCCTTGCCCATCAGTTCCTTGATGTTTTCGGCGCCGGCATCCACGAAGATTACCTCGCGGCGAATCTGATCGCGGGCGACCGGAGCGAGGGCGTTGAAGATATCCTTGTCGACCTGTTTGGCTTCGATATGCGGGGTGGCATCGCCGTCGCTGGCCACGGCATCGGCCACCTTGGCGACGCCGTCGGCGAGCGCGGCATCGAGCAGGATGCGCGGCTCAAGGGCCAGCATGCTGCCGCCGCCGGTCTTCATCGGGTTCTTGCGGGCGCGCTTACGGCTGCCCGCAGGGCTGGCACCCTGTTTGCCGTTCCGGTCTACTACTGGTTTCTCTGGCCTTGCCACAATCACTACCTCCACAACTGCCAGGTGATGCTGATGGCCGACAAGCGGTGCCGGACAAATCGCATACCTCTATCGCCACACTTCGCCTGAACGAAAATTAAGTCAATATAATGATAGTTTAGACGACTATAACTTTGGTTACAGCCGGACGCGGAGGCATGTGGGGTGGCGTCGGATCAGGAAGCCGGAAAAAGAACAGGCGGCTTCGGATGAAGCCGCCTGCCGTCGCAGCCCGGATCGGGGGAAGTGGGGGAGGTCTCAGGCTGCGGGTTTCTTGCAGGTGCTGGTTCCCACCAGCATGTACAGGGGGCAAAAGTTGATCAGGCCGGTCGCCAGCGGGATCACGCCGATCCAGGTCCACGGAACACCGATACCGGCAATCGCCAGCCCGATGAGCACCAGGCCCAATACAATTCTCAATATCTTGTCCACTCCACCTACGTTTGCTTTCATGGTTCCTCTCCTTGTGTTGTTTGTCCGGCCGGCATGGCTGCCGTCGTTATGGTTCTACCTTATAGCAAAGTCTGACCGGAACCGTAACAAAGTCACACAGCGGAGCCGGGGGAAGGCGGCCTGCTTTCACACCTGCTGCGCGGCCAGTTCACGCAGGACCGCGGGACTCGACAGTTGAACCACGCCGCGTTTGAGTTGCACCAGCCCGCGGCGCTCGAAATCCTTCAGGATGCGGCTGACCACCTCGCGCGCCGTGCCCAGCTCGGTGGCCAGCTGCTGGTGGGTCAGGCGCAATTCGCCGCTGCCGTTGTCCAGCTCCAGCAGGCGTCGTGCAAGGCGCACATCCATGCGTCCGAAGGCCACATCCTCGATCAGTGCCATCAGGTCGGCCACGCGCTCGCTGATCATGGCCAGCACGAAGCGGCGGAAATCGGTATCGGCGAGCAGGGTGTCGAGGCGATCCGGCGCGAGCAGGGCGAGGGTGGTTTCCTCCTCGGCCACGCCTTCGGCCGGATATTTGCGGCCGCCGAGCAGGCAGGAGGTGGTCAGCATGCAGGTCTGCCCGTCTTCCACGCGGTAGAGCACGATCTCGCGGCCCTCCGGGTCCATTTTCTGCACCCGCACCGAGCCGCTGATCACGAATACATAGCCCTGGCAGACGTCGCCATCCCTGAACAGCACCGTGCCGGCGGGCACGGTCATCGGCTTGATCTGTTCCAGCTCGTCGCGAAGGGCGGCGGAAAGTCCTTTCAAATCCGGAAATGCCGTGCTTAATGCTCCCATGTTCGTCTCCCCTGCGTGCGTGATTCCGGTGTTATGCGATATCCAGCGCCATGCGCCGGATATGCGCCAGCGAACGACGGAAGTGCGGCCATTGCCATTGCCTTCCCGGGTCCCATTTGCGCCCCGGCGCCACATCCCGGTGGCCGACGATGCGCCCGGCGGTGATGCCCTGATAGCGCGCCATCAGGGCGCGGCACAGGCGGGCGGTTTCGCGGTACTGCGCGGCGGTGAACGGGTGCTCCTCGTCGCCCAGCATCTCGATACCGACGGCATAATCGTTGCAGCGCTCGCGGCCCTGCCAGCTGGACTGGCCGGCATGCCAGGCGCGCCGCGCCACCGGTACGAACTGCGTGATGCCGCCCTCCCGATTCACCACGAAATGCGCCGCCACGCGCAGCGCGTCCAGCCCGGCGAAGGACGGGTGCGCCGATGCATCGAGACTGCCGGTGAACAGCGCCTCCACGTGCGCCATGCCGAACTCGCCGGGCGGCAGGCTGATGGCATGCAGCACGATCAGGTCGATGTCCGTGCCCGGTGGGCGGGCGTCGTGATGCGGCGAGGGGATGAAGCGGATGGAATCGGCTGCCATGGCCCTATCATGCGGGGGGTGCGGGCGGCTTGGCAAGCGGGGGTCTGGTAATCCGATTGCGCTCAGGTGCGGCGAAAGGGGATGGCGAGAAGATCCCTGAGGGTGTCGGGCCGACCGGACTGGTAGGGGGGCAGGCCGATGGTCATGGCATCGTGGCCCTTTTCGGGCTGCGGCACATAGCTGCCGAACAGCCGGTCCCACAGCGACAGGTTGAAGCCGTAATTGCTGTTGGTTTCCCGGGCCAGCACGGAATGATGCACGCGGTGCATGTCCGGGGTGACGATCAGCCGGCGCATGAGCCCGTCCAGCCCCGGCGGCAGGCGGAGGTTGCTGTGATTGAACATCGCCATGCCGTTGAGCAGCACCTCGAAGGCCAGCACCGCCAGCGCCGGCACGCCGAGCAGCGCCACGGCCCCCATCTTGATCAGCATCGATAGCAGGATTTCCAGCGGGTGGAAGCGCAGCCCGGTGCTCACGTCGATTTCCTGGTCGGCATGGTGCACGCGGTGCAGCCGCCACAGCAGCGGCACGGCATGGAACATGCGGTGCTGCCAGTAGATGATCATATCGAGCAGCAGCAGCGATGCGATCAGCGTGCCCGTGGCCCCGATATCAAGCCGGTTGAAAAGGCCGAAGCCGGCCTGCTCCGCCCATAGGGCAACCCCCATCGCACCGGCCGGCAGCAGCAGGCGCAGGATCACGGCATCCACGACCACCAGGCCGAGGTTGCCGCTCCAGCGGCGGTAGCCGAGTCGCAGGTGCCGGCGCGGGAAGGCGGCCTGCAGGGCGGCCATCACGACCAGGATGCCGACAAAGCCTGTCAGCCGGATGCCGGCCTCGCTGGTGATCCATTCCATGCGGACAGCCTAGCGCTTAGCCATCAGCCGCGGAAAGCCTCGATGCGCCTGCCCTTGATTCCCGGACCCCACCTGTAACAGCTGCACGCAGGCGGCTTTCTTTGCTTCTTTGCTGGCCGAACAAGGACGAAGAGAGGTGAATATCTCTGGCACAGTATGGAACCGGCTGTTCCGGGGTTGATGGTTGAGTGAGAGTTTCTTCTTCTTTTGCTTCCCACAATTCGGCCGTCTGCCGAACTGGACGCCCGCAGGGCGCCCGAAGGGTGAGGGGCCGGGACGCCCCGAATCAAAGGGCACCCACAGGTAACAGTGACAACCGTGCCGAACTCTCGCTCATCGGGCACAAACCGGCAGAAATGCCGCTTTTTTTTGTGCAAGGCGCCGATGAGCGAGCGCTCGCCACGGCACTGTTACAGGTGGGGCGCGAAGGTTACATGCCCGACGGGCGCGGACCGGCAATGAATCCGCCTCTTTCCGCGCAAGGCCCCGCCGGACATGCGCCCGGGGCGGCACAGCTACAAGTGGGGCCCAAAGGTCAAAGGCCAGTCAAAAACAAGCCGAAAGTGAGTCAAAGGCCGGGGGTTAGCGGAGGGTGATCCCGCTCAGGGCGTAGATACCGCCGTTGTGTTGCAGGATGCGCAGCCAGTCTGCCGGGCCGCGCAGGCTGGCGGCCACTTGACTGTCCAGGCCGACGGCCTTCACCAGCATGGCCTGTGCCTCGCCGAGGAAGCGCTGCATCAGGCGTTCGCGCAGGCCGAGCCTGGGGCGTACATGGCGGATGCCGTAGTCATCCTCCAGCCCGGCGCGTTTCGCCGCCGCAGAGATGGCCTGCGGCAGGTCGCCCAGGTGATCGGCCAGGCCGAGGCGCACGGCATCTGCCCCGGTCCATACCCGCCCCTCGGCCAGCTTCGCCACCTTGTCCGCGGGCAGCTTGCGCCCATCGGCCACCAGCCCGGTGAAGGTGGCATACACATGATCCACGCCGGCCTGCAGCACATCGGCCACGGCCCTGGGCAGCGGGCGGTCCGGGCGCAGCCCGCCGGCCACCGCCGTGGTGCCCACGCCGTCGCTGTGGATGCCGAGGCTTTCCAGCCCTTCGGCAACATTGGGGAACACGCCGAACACGCCGATCGAGCCGGTGAGGGTGGTCGGGTTGGCCCAGATTTCATCGGCGCCGGCGGAAATCCAGTAGCCGCCGGAGGCCGCCATGCCGCCCATCGAGATCACCAGCGGCTTGCCGCTCTGTTGCAGCCTGAGCAGTGCGCGGCGGATGGTCTCGGAGGCCTGCACGCTGCCGCCGGGGCTGTCCACGCGCAGTACCACGGCCTTGATGGCATCGTCGTCGGTGGCCATGTCCACCAGTTCGGCGAAGTCCTCGCCGTTCACGCCGCCGGCGGAAAGCTCGCCATCGCTGAGCGTGCCGCTGGCGGTCAGGATGCCGATCTTCGCACCGCTGCCCTCGCTGTCCGCGGGGGGCAGGCTGTGCAGGTAGCGGGTGAAGCCGATGTCGGGTGCATCTTTCCTGTCGCCGGCCTGCATCATCTCGCTGAAGGTGCCGATGCGGTCCACCAGGTGCATGCCTTTGGCCAGTGCGGCCGGGTTTCCATGATACCCGGCCACGGCGGACTTCGGATCGTCGAGCATGGCTTGCAGGGCCTGCGGCTCCACCTTTCTTGTCGCGGCAATCTCCAGCCTGATCGCGCCCCACAGTTGATCCAGCACGGTGCGGGTTTCCTCACGGGCCTCGGCCGACATGTCGTTGCGCACCAGCGGTTCGGCGGCGGATTTGTAGCTGCCGGCGCGGAACAGGTGGATCTTCACATGCATGCGGTCCAGCGCATCGGCGAAGTAGTTGCGGTAGCTGGACATGCCGGAGAGCAGCACCATGCCCATCGGGTGCAGCCAGATCTCGCCGGCATGCGCGGCTGCCAGGTACCGGGTCTGCGAGTATTGATCCGCATAGGCGGCGACCGGCTTGCCGGTCTTTTTGAAGCGGTCGATTTCACGCCCCATCGCCTGCAGGGCGGGTAGCGAGGCGGTATCCATCTCGCGCAGGTCGAGCAGCAGGCCGCCGATACGCTTATCCTTGCCCGCCGCGCGCAGCACGCGCAGCAGGTCTTCCAGCCTTGTCTGGCCGGCGGCCGAGAAGTCCGGCGGGAAGGATTTGACGGCCTCCAGCTCCTCGACAATGTCGCCGGCCGGGTCGATCACCAGCAGAGCGCCATCGGGAATCGAGGGGCGGCCGGAAAACAGGGCCGCGCCCAGCAGGCCGATCATGGCCAGCATGAACAGCGCCCCGAGGGTGCGGCGCAGGGTATCGAAGAAGCTCAGAAGTCGCGAAAACATGGTGCCTCCGGGGGGAATCGTGCTTGCCTGAAACGCTAGCAGTGTCGCATCGCTTGTACATTCCGTAGAGTGCCCGCCGCAGCCATCAAGGCGACGGGGTAGCGACATGGACGTGGTGCAGGCAATCATACTGGCGGTGATCGAGGGGGTGACGGAATTCCTGCCGATCTCCTCGACCGGGCACATGATCGTCGCCAGCCAGTGGCTGGGCGTGGCGCAATCCGAGGACAACAAGGCCTTCGAGGTGATCATCCAGCTGGCCGCCATCCTTGCCGTGGTGGCCAATTACCGTGAGAAGTTCAGCCTTATCTACCTCGAGTTGTGGAAGAAGGTGGTGCTGGCCTTCATCCCGATCGGCGCGGTCGGTTTCCTGTTCCACAAGCAGATCAAGGCGATGTTCACGGTGGAAGTCGTGGCCGTGATGTTCATCGTCGGCGGCATCGTCTTCCTGCTGCTGGAATGGCTGCACCGGGGGCGGGAATACCCGGTCAAAAGGGTGGAGGATATGACATACAGGCAGGCCGCATGGATCGGCATTGCACAGGTGTTCGCGCTGGTTCCGGGCACCAGCCGCGCCGGGGCATCGATCATCGGCGCGCTGCTGGTCGGGCTGGATCGCAAATCGAGTGCGGAATTCTCCTTCCTGCTCGCGCTGCCGGTGATGCTGGCGGCCAGCGGCTTCGATCTGCTCGGGCATTACCAGGATTTCGCCGGCGCCCGGATGCTGCCGCTGCTGGCCGGTTTCGCGGTGGCCTTCGCCTCGGCATGGCTGGTGATGCGCCTGTTCATCAGCTTCCTGCAGCGCTTCACCTTCAATGCCTTCGGCATCTACCGCATCGCCTTCGGCCTGCTGTTGCTGTGGATGGTCGCCTGATGCTGCACTGGCCCGAGATTGATCCGGTCGCCGTGCAGATCGGTCCGCTGGCCATTCACTGGTACGGTCTGATGTACGTGCTCGGCTTCCTGACCATCTACCAGCTGGCCAGACGCCAGATGATGGCGCGCGGCGAGTGGGGCAAGCAGGTGCCGCCGGAGGCCTTCGAGGGGCTGTTCAGCTGGTTGATTCTCGGCGTGGTGCTGGGCGGGCGACTGGCCTATGTGGTGTTCTACAACGGCGCCTACTACCTCGAACATCCGATCGAGGTGCTGTATGTGTGGCAGGGCGGCATGTCGTTTCACGGCGGCATGCTCGGGCCGATCCTCACAGGGTGGTGGTATTGCAGGCGCCACGATCTTCCCTTCCTTCTGCTGGCCGACCGTATCTTCACCGTGGCGCCGCTCGGGCTGGCCTTCGGGCGGCTGGGGAACTTCATCAACGGCGAATTATGGGGACGGGTGACCGATGTGCCGTGGGGCATGGTGTTTCCGTATGCCGGGCCCGACCCGCGCCACCCCAGCCAGCTTTACGAACTCGGACTGGAAGGCATCGGGCTGTTCCTGCTGCTGTGGTTCACGCGTCGATTCGACTGGCCGCCCGGCGCGCGCGTGGCGCTGTTTCTGGTCGGTTACGCGCTGGCGCGCATTTTCTGCGAGCAGTTCCGCCAGCCCGATGTGCAGCTCGGCTTCCTGTTCGCGCATGTCACGATGGGCATGCTGCTCTCCTCGCTGATGCTGCTGGCCGGATCGGCGTGGCTGGTGCTGCTGTTCAGGCGAAGGGTCTGAGCAGTCCGGGCGCGGCTCAGGAAATCAGGGCGGCCAGGATAAATGCCGCGATAATGCCGAGAAGCGGCAGGGCGAGGTTGAGCGGGCGCATGGCGGGGTAGTGTCGGTTCGATTGCATATATTCCTCCTTTGTTCCGGATACCGAGCAAGAATCGCGCCGGATTCCGGCTTACAACCCGGCCCGCGTTTGCTACCCTTGGTTGACAATCCACCAGGGAGATTGCCATGAAAACATCGATAAAAAGAACCATGATGATCGGAAGCCTTCTGCTGACGCTGGGTGCATGCAGCTCCGGTGAGCCGGAAAAAGGCGCCGCACCGCAAGCCGGTCAGCCGGCAGCCGCCACGACGCCGGCCCCCGATACGGCGATGGTGAAACAGGCCGTGGACAAGGCGGTGCAGCAGGCCGGGGAGGCTGCGCAGGCCGCTGAAAAGGCAGCCGCCAACGCCGCCGAGGACGCAGTCGCTGCAGCTAAAGCTGCCGAGGAGGCCGCCGCCAAGGCCGCCGAGGACGCCGCCGCTGCAGCACAGGCGGCCAGGCAAAAGGCCGCCAGAAAGGCGAGCGAAGCCGCTGCGGCCATGAAGCAGCAGGCACAGGCCTCGAAGCAGCTTGCTGAAGGCATGGCGGCAGCAACGCAGGCCAGGGAGGCGGCTCCGGTGGCAGAAAAGGCAGCCGCCCCGAAGGCGGCTTCAGCTCCGGCTGTTGCGTCTATTCCCACGGCCAAGGGTGATGCCGCCAAGGGCAAGACCCTTGCCCGCAAGTGCGCCGCCTGCCACAACTTCGATGCCAGGGGCAAGGTCGGCCCGGGGCTGGGCGGGGTGTTTAACCGCGTGGCGGGCAGTGTGGAAGGATTCAACTACAAGTTCGCCGGCTTTATCGAGCCGGGCAAGGCCTGGCGCTGGGACGCGTCGCACCTGGCCGCATGGGTGTGCAATTCGGCCGATGCGGTGCGCAACTTCACCGGCAACGAATCGGCGCGCACGAAGATGACCACGCAGCGTATTTGCGATCCGGCCGACCAGGCGGACCTGATTGCCTTCCTGAAGACCCTGTAGGGCTTTCGCGGGGAGGCTGGTGACGCAGGGGCCGGGCCTGATGCCGGCCCCTGCGTTCAATTGCAGGGCGAAACGGCCCTGCTTATTGCATCTGCATCACGACCGGGATATCGACCTTGCGGCTGTTCAGAATGCTGATCTGGCGGGCTACCTCGCCGGCCAGCTCAATGTAGGCGGCGGCCTGGGGGGAGTCCGGATGCGAGGCCACGATCGGCGTGCCGGCGTCCGAGTTTTCCCGGATGGCGATGTCCAGCGGAATCTTCGCCAGCACCTGCGAATCGCTTTCATCGGCCAGCTTCCCGGCGCCGCCTTCTGCAAACACATGGCTCTCGCCGCCGCAGTGCGGGCAGATGAACACGCTCATGTTCTCCACCATGCCGAGCACCGGGATATTCACCTTGCGGAACATGGCGATGCCCTTGCGCGCATCGGCCAGCGCGATGTCCTGTGGCGTGGTGACGATCACCGAGCCGGTTACCGGCACGGTTTGCGAGAGGGTGAGCTGTGCGTCGCCGGTGCCCGGCGGCATGTCGATCACCAGGTAGTCCAGCTCGCCCCAGGCCACGTCGTTGAGCAGCTGGGTGAGTGCGCCGGCCACCATCGGGCCGCGCCATACCACGGCCTGCTCGGGCGGCACCATGAAGCCGATGGAGATGGTGGTCACGCCAAAGTTGCTCAGGGGAAGGATCGTTTTGCCCTCGATGCCCGGCTTGCGGCCTTCCAGACCCATCATGCGCGGGATGGACGGCCCGTAGATGTCGGCATCGAGCAGGCCGGTGCGCGCGCCGCTCTGGGCCAGCGCCACAGCGAGATTCACGGCCGTGGTGGATTTGCCCACGCCGCCCTTGCCGGAGGCCACGGCGATGATGTTCCTGATGCCGGGCAGCGGTTTGCTTCCCGGGTGGGCATGGGTCTGCACGTTCGAGGTCATGTTCACCTGTACATCGTCCACCCCCGGCAGCGCACTCACCGTCTCGACTGCCTGTCGGCGGAATTCTTCCTTTACCGGGCAGGCCGGCGTGGTCAGCTCGATGGTGAAGCCCACGCGTCCACCCTCGATGGTCACGTCTTTCACGAAACCGAGGGAGACGATGTCCTTTTTGAAGTCCGGATCGATGATACTGCCCAGTGCGCCGAGCACCTGTTGTTCTGAAAGCGTGGCCATATGTCCTCCTGTAAAGTGCCGCAACGCTCAATAACCCAGTGTTTTTGTCAAGATTGTCGCCTGCCCTGCCGGCCAGGCAATCCCGTACTGAAAAAGCTATATACCATAAGCCTTGCGCTGCCTATACTTCGCCGATGTCCGAATTCGCGCTGATCATGCTTTCTGCGGTTCTGGTGAACAATTTCGTGCTCACCAAATTCCTCGGTATCTGCCCTTTTCTCGGGGTGTCAGGCAAGCTGGAGACGGCGATCGGCATGTCCATGGCCGTGCTGTTCGTGATGACGCTGGCCTCCACGGCCTCCTGGCTGGTGCAGCAATTCATCCTGATTCCGTTCGACCTGATGTATCTGCAGACCATTTTCTTCATCCTGATTATCGCGGTGCTGGTGCAGTTCATCGAGATGTTGATCCACAAGTCCAGTCCGGTGCTGTACCAGGCACTGGGCATTTTCCTGCCGCTGATCACCACCAACTGCGCGGTGCTCGGCGTGGCCCTGCTCAATGTGCAGCAGGAGCAGACCTTCATGACCTCCGCCCTGTACGGCTTCGGTTCGGCACTGGGTTTCGCGCTGGTGTTGCTGCTGTTTGCCGGCCTGCGCGAGCGCATCGACAAGGCGCCGGTGCCGGAGGCCTTCAAGGGCTCGGCCGTGTCGCTGATTACCGCCGGCCTGATGAGCCTTGCCTTCATGGGATTCTCAGGGCTGGTGAAAGTCTGAGTTCACGACTTATTAACGTGTTATCTGCTGTGATTCAAAGATGAACATCCTGATTGCTGTGTTATTACTCGGCGGATTGGCGCTGGCCGCAGGTATCCTGCTGGCATTGGCCTCGCGCGTGTTTCATGTCGAGGGCGACCCGATGATGGAGCGTATCGATGCCGTGCTTCCGCAGACCCAGTGCGGGCAGTGCGGCTACCCCGGCTGCAAGCCCTATGCCACGGCCGTGGCCAGTGGCGAGGCGGATGTGAACCAGTGTGTGCCGGGCGGCGAGCGTGCCATGCTGGCTATTGCCGACCTGATGGGCGTGCCGCCGAAAGAGGTCGAGGAAGAGGCCGCTCCGCCGATGCTGGCCTTCATCCGCGAGGATGAATGCATCGGCTGCACGCTGTGCATCAAGGCCTGCCCGGTGGATGCGATCATCGGCGCGCCGAAGCAGTACCACACGGTGCTGGAAAGCCATTGTACCGGTTGCACGCTGTGCGTGGAGCCATGCCCGGTGGATTGCATCGACATGGTGAGCAAGCCCGAGGTGCTGGAAGACTGGACATGGTCGGCCCCTGGCCAGGCGAAGTTGTCCGATAACGGGGAGGCGCATGCCAGGACTGGTTGACCGACTGACAGGACTTTTCTCCGCAGGGCTTGCCGGAGGGGTGGATCTCAAGGCGCTGATTTCGCACGGCGGGTTTCCCGGCGGCGTGCATCCGGCGCAGATGAAGCATACGGCCGGATCTCCGATCGTGCGTTCGCCGCTGCCGCCGCGCCTGATCCTGCCGCTGAAACAGCATATCGGCGAAGCCTGCACGCCCACCGTCGAGGTGGGGGAGCGTGTGCTGCGCGGCCAGAAGGTGGCCCGCTCGCAGGGCTATGTGTCCGCTCCGGTGCATGCCCCTTCTTCCGGTACGGTGGTGGCCATTGAAGAACATGGCGTGCCGCATCCCTCGGGCATGGGGCGGCAATGCATCATCATCGAGCCGGACGGTCTGGATGAGGCCGACGAAAGCCTGCCCCCGATGTCCGATTTCCTGGATCAGGAGCCGGCTGTTATTCGCGAGCGGATTCGCCTGAGCGGCATCGTGGGCCTCGGCGGCGCGGTGTTCCCGACCTTCATCAAGATGCTGCGCGACCACCACCATCCGGTGGAAACGGTGATACTCAACGGCGTGGAGTGCGAGCCTTATCTGACCTGCGATCACCGCGTGATGCTGGAGCATGCCGATGCGGTGGTGCTGGGCCTGAGTGTGATCATGCATGCGGTGGACGCGGCGCGCGGCGTGATCGCCATCGAGGACAACAAGCCCGATGCCGTGCAGACCATGCAGAAGGCCCTGGATGATTCCGGCATGGGTGACCGTGTCGAGGTTCGCGTGCTGCCGACCCGCTATCCGCAGGGCGGCGAGAAGCAGCTGATCCAGTCGGTGACCGGCAAGCAGATGCCGGCCGGCAAGCTTCCGCTGCATATCGGTGTACTCTGCCAGAATGTGGGCACCGCCAAGGCCGTGCACGATGCGGTATGCCTGGGTGTGCCGCTGACCGAGCGCGTGGTGACCATTGGCGGTGATGCGGTGCCGCAACCCGCCAATATCTGCGCGCGTATCGGTACCCCGGTTCCCTTCCTGCTGGCGCAGTGCGGGCTGGAGGATCTGAGCGGTATCCGCCTGATTCACGGAGGGCCGATGATGGGCGAGCGCCTGCCGCGCATGAATGTGCCGCTGGTGAAGTCGACCAACGGCCTGCTGGCCATGCGCCAGGAAACCCTGTACAGCGAGCATGCCGAGGAGGAGCCGTGCATCCGCTGCGGTCACTGCGTCGAGGTGTGCCCGGCGGGGCTGGTGCCGAACGAACTGGCCTGGCATTGCAGGAACGACCAGTTCGACCGCGGGCAGGAATACGATTTGTTCGATTGCATCGAGTGCGGCTGCTGCAGCTATGTTTGCCCGTCGCATATCCCGCTGGTGCACTACTTCCGCTATGCCAAGGGGCAGGTGGCGCATATCGAGAAGGAACGCGCCTTCGCCGAGCTTTCCAAGGCCCGAAGCGAGGCACGCGACAACCGGCTGGCGCGCGAGCAGGCCGAGCGTGCGGCGAGGCGCTCGAAGGTGCGCAGGCAGGCCGCGCCGGCGAAGGCGGAAAAGAAGGATGGCGGGGCCGATAGCGCTGCCCGGGGCGGCGAGACATCGGAGGACAAGTCATGAGCCTGTTGATCAGCTCACCGCATGCGCACGGCGGCGACACGATTCGCGCCAATATGCTGTCGGTCATCCTTGCGCTGCTGCCGGCGGCGGGCGTGGCCGTCTACCTGTTCGGCTGGCTGGCGCTGTTCCTGATGGTGCTGTGCATGGCCGGCTGCATGCTCAGCGAGTGGGCCAGCCTGAAAATGATGGGGCGGCCGGTCTCCAGGCTGGGCGACGGCTCGGCCGCGCTCACCGGCCTGTTGCTGGCGCTCACCCTGCCCGCAGCCGTGCCGTGGTGGATGGCGCTGATCGGCTGTGTGGCGGCGATCGTGCTGGCCAAGCAGGTGTACGGCGGGCTGGGACACAATCCGTTCAACCCGGCGCTGGCGGCGCGCGTGGTGCTGCTGATTTCCTTCCCGCTGAACATGACTGCGTGGATCGTGCCGATGCATGCGCCGGGTTTCGCCGCCGCGCTGCCGCTCGATCTGTTCGATTTTCCCACCTGCTGGCAGCTCTTCTGGCTCGGGCCGGAGGCCCTCGGCAAGGGACTCGATGCCATCACCATGGCAAGCCCGCTGGGGCATGTGAAAACCGAGTGGAGCCGCGGCGTGGGCGCCATCGAGGCGCTGCGCAACTACGACTACAGCTATCTCGATGCCTTCCTGGGCCGCGAGGCCGGCAGCCTGGGCGAGACCAGCGCGCTGGCCCTGTTGCTGGGCGGCGTTTACCTGATGGCGCGGCACACCATCAGCTGGCATATCCCGGTATCGTTCATTGTCACCGTTTACCTGCTGGCTGCGCTGTTCAACGCGGTGAATCCGGAGCATTTCGCGCCGCCGCTGTTCCATGTGCTGGCCGGCGGCCTGATGCTGGGCGCTTTCTACATGGCGACCGACCCGGTGTCCTCGCCGGTCACCCCGCGCGGACAGATCGTGTTCGGTATCGGTTGCGGCATCCTGACCTGGAGTATTCGCACCTTCGGCGGCTATCCCGAGGGCGTGATGTTTTCGATCCTGCTGATGAACTGCGCGGTGCCGCTGATCGATCATTACTTCCGGCCGCGCGTGTACGGCAAATAAGGGTGTTCGATGAGCGATGATCCCGTGAACGAAAACGAAAGCCGGCCCGGCAAGCAGCCTGCAAAAACGCCGGCGGGTATCAGCCGCGACATGGTGATGATGGTGGTCGCGCTGACGCTGGTGACGGCCATCTCGGCCGCCTTGCTCGGCCTGACCGACCAGGTGACCCGCGAGCCGATCAGGCAGGCGCAGCGGGAAGCGCTGATGCAGAACCTGGAGCAGGTGATGCCGGCGCATGCCAATGTGCCGATTGACGATGTGCTGAGTGCCGGCGACGGAACGAACGTGTACCTGGCACGCGATGCGGGTGGCGCGCCCCTGTCGTTTGCCTGGGAAGTGGTGGCGCCGGATGGCTATTCGGGAAGCATACGCATCCTGATGGGCGTGCTGCCGGATGGTTCGTTGCATGCCGT
>Ga0209919_1001021_pt1 | contig 13912 bp, 12 predicted proteins | sample SalPon2A_C_D2_MG_FD_185721 | JGI IMG/M metagenome (GOLD analysis project Ga0209919, IMG submission 185721) | Soil microbial communities from South San Francisco under conditions of wetland restoration - Salt Pond MetaG R2A_C_D2_MG (SPAdes)... | ecosystem: Environmental > Terrestrial > Soil >... | reverse complement strand
ATTCGAATATAACTGACTGATTCACTGAATATGAGAGGGCCTCCTTGAGAGGCTCCAATACACATATTTCCTGCAAAAAACCCTGTTTTGACCTTATAATAAAGGTTATTTTCAGTGCTCGCAGGTCAACATTTGGTCAACATTGTGATTAACGGAACATTCAAAATCGTATTCAACAAGCAGCGGGTTTCCTATAAGGGGATATCGAGTTTGTATGTACGCGTGAAAATAGGGGAGCAGAAGAAGGAGCTCCCACTCCGGATCCGGTGGGCTGTCAATAAATTCGACCAGGAAAACGGCCTGTGCCGGCAGCGCTTCCCGGAAGACCAGGAAGCCATCGATAATAACATGATCATCCGGACCCAGATCGGAAAGATCAACGAGCTGTTCAAATATTACCGGCTTTCCGATATCCCCGTCACCATGACCCGGTTCCTGTATGATTATCATCACGATTTCCCCAGGAAGGATTTTATTGCTTATATGGAAGCCCAAATCACTGCCCGGTATAAAGACCGGGATATATCGGATCCTACGCGTGTGAATCATTTAAAGGCCGTTGGCAAGCTTAAATCATGCTATGGGGAACTGCCCTTCGCGGCCTTCGATGAGAACTGGGGCCGGAACTTCGATAATTACCTGAAGAAGAACATGACCACCAAGCTGGCCGATAATGTGAACGGCCGGTGGGCTATCCATAAGTGCATTAAAACCTATATAAGGATCGCTCAGAAGGACGGGATACACTTCATAAATCCATACGACTTCTTCCGTATACGGCCCGGGAAAGGCTCCTGGCAGGCAATATTCGAGCATGACTTCCGGAAGCTATATAAATACTATCATAACCCGGAGATCCCCTCCATCCGGAAGAAGGTACTCAGGGGCTTCATATTCTCCTGCATGACCGGCCTCCGGATCAGCGACCTGGCCAGGGTCGATAAATCATGGATCGAAAAGAATATTCTGATCTTTATTCCATACAAAGGGCGGAAGAAAAACAAGCGCCTCGAGATCCCGATCAATAAAGTGGCCAGAGAGATGATCAGGGAAGCCCTCCGGGATCATCCGGACGGCCGGAGGTTATTCTATGATACGGAAGAGCAAACAGCTAACCGGATTTTAAAGGAGATAGGAGGGCACCTGAATATAAAAACGAACCTTCACTGGCACGTCGGCCGGCATACATTTATCACGATGCTGTATAATAAAACGAAGGATCTGCTGGCGGCCCAGCATTTTGCGGGGCATGAGAATATTTCAGCAACGATGGTGTACACTCACCAGGACAGGAAGGAGCTGGTTAAGAAGATGAAGCCGATGGATGATATTATTTAGTCCGCCAATAAAAACCCTCCAAGGGTTTCTGCGCTCATGCAGTTGAACCCTTGGAGGGTTGACTTTCCTGATCAGAAATTACTTGCATCTTCCAGATCATTGATCACATTAATTCCCTTCCGGGTATCCTGAACGTTATTATGTACCTGCAGATCCCGCTGCCAGGAATTAATCGCCTGAAGATTATCGCTTAATAATCTTTCAATCCGGGTAAAATCGGCCACACCGGCTGTAGGAGTTTGGATATTTCCTGACGAAGAGCTCACCGAGCTCAGCGGGTTGACAGGTCCGCCGGCCTCGAATCGTATGCCTCCATACCTGGCATTCAGTGAGCTCGCAGCGGCACGGCCGGCAGGAGATCTGCTGACGTTGCCGGTGAGAATAATTTCATCGCCTTCCATCTCGATAGGCTGGCCGGTGTCGGTGATCACCCCGGGGATCCCGCCCTGGGAATGTTTCCGGCCGCGTAGAATCCCGCCGAATCCATAGCTGACTGAATTTATTTTATTCAATGCAACGGCGGTCCTGGCAATGGCTATTCCGGTTCTTACAATAGCCCATATAGTTCCCAATGGTCCGAGCTCGCCTGATGAAGCCCATATTCCCTGAACTTCTTTGATTCCATCGAGCGTAACTTGTGCGGATGCTGCCCCTTTATAGGCCACCGTACCCTCTTTAAACAATCCCTGCAATTCTCCGGCAGTATTTTTTGCATCGTCAAAGTTTTTATCTCTGGCTTCCTGATCGATTTTTCGCTGCTCCTCATCGGCTTTTTTCTTTTTATCATCAGCCTCTTTCTGAAATTTATCTTTCACATCCTGGATCTGCTTTTCTCTGAGCTCTTCCAGTAATACACGCTGTTGCGTTATCTGTTCTTCGGAGCCGGACAAAGCCGCAATCTTTTCATCGGTTCCCTGCCTGATCTTCTCTATGGATTGTTCGAGCTCGTCATCCATAAGCTGAAGCTTCAGATCATGAATATTCTTCGCCGCATCCGCTTCATCTTTTGCCGCCTGAGCCTTCTCTTTATTTATTTCCTTATTGATTCGTTGCGACTGACTTACAATGGAAAGCTGCATAGTCGCCGCCTGGGCGCGGAGCTCATCGAGGTGAGCCAATGCCTGGGCTTCATTATCGAGATCTTCCTTACTTGATTTGGAAAGCTGATTTTGCTGGTGAATTATTTCATAGCGGTTCTGAGCTACGGCGAGTTCCTTCTGAAGTAATTCATTCTCGAGCAGCCCGGCCTGCTGAAGCGCCGCAAGTCTTTCCTGCGCTGAATAATTTTCCTTATCATAAGCCTTAACACGAAGATTTTGAATCTCAGCCTGCACTCCGGCACGCTCTACCATCAATGCCCTTTCCATCCGGTCTGTTTTTGCCTGCAGATCGGCGAGCTGGGCCGCCACTTTCATTTCTTCCTTCGTCTCATCAATTACGCCTTTAATGGCTTCTCGCGCCTGGTTAAATCCATTCTTTATTTTACCGGGCAGATCGTCAACTCCTGTGAACGACTGGACAATACTCTCTCCGGCGCTGGCCGCATCCTTTTTAAAATCATCCCAGTTAAAATGAAGGGCGTCATAAATAGCCTTCCCGGTGAATTTGAATGTATCGATGAGACCTGTAAATCGGTTAAGAATATTCTCCTTGATCGCGGCCCACAGGTCTTCAACCGCCTTCTTCGGATTTGAAAAAGTATCGATCAGCTTCTCACCCAAGTCGGCCAGCAGATCACGAATGTTATTTATGATCACGCCGGATACCTTCATGATCTTATTCCATTTATCCTGACCTGCTTCTGATGCTTTAAAGGCATTTACAATGGCGAGAACTACGATAACGAGGGCGCCGATACCCGTAGCAATAATGGCGCCCCTCAATATTCCGAATTGCCTGCTCACACCGCCAACACCGCCGCTCACCTGATTAAGAACGCCGGTAAACCGGCCGAACTGTCCGGAAAAAGGAAGGATATTACCGAATGATTTCAATAATCCGCCATTGGCCTGGGTAACTCCATTGATCTCCGACTTCACCTGCCGCAGCCGGCCGTTCACCTGCTGCAGATCTTTCGATTTATTGATAAAAGCGGCGGATCCGGGCTTCAGATCCTTTATTTCTTTATTCAGCCTGTTGGCATCTTTCTGCAGTTCCTTCAGCGTTTGCCCGGCCTGCTGGCCGTTACTGAGAATAATATTAACCTGGGCTTGTGTCGGCATAATTATGTAGTTAAAACTCCTTTAATTGAATCGGCAATTATCTTTTCGGTTTCCATGGTAAAGGCCTGCAGTAATTCGGTATTGAGCCTGAGAAGCATATCGCGGAGTACATCGCGCTTCCAGCGCTTGCGTTTCCATGTATCGTTTCGCCTTTTATCCTTTGCGATGGCCCAGGCAATCCGTTCGGCCTTTTTGAATTCGCTCAGGTTATTCGAATTCTTATAGCCTGAAACATTCGTGAAACTATCCACACCCTTTGCTTCTACCCAGCCCTGCAGGTTTTCAATACTGGGAAGCTTGACCCACTTCGGGCTGCGCTGGTCCAGGAAAATACCATGCTCGGCAAATTCGAAAATTATCTTCGGACCATTTACCCCGGAGGCCGGAAGCCAGTACACATGAACGCTGTTCAGCAATTCATCGGTAACGCGGTATGCCGCATTACTTAAAACCTCCCTGGCACGCCGTAAAAGCTCATCGGCATAGCGTTGGGCCTTGGAATTAAGAACTGCCTGCAGACGTTCGTCAATACTCGCCATGCCCTAAAATTCGAGGGTAAAGCCCTGATTTTTTAGGACTTGTTTTGAATTATCCGGCTGATTTATTAGGTTCGAAGTGACAAGTCAAATCTATGGTACAATCAAAAAACAGATTTAGCATTCAAAAACCGGGCGGCCAATGGTTGAAAGTACCTAGCTTATCTCTATTCCATAGAGGCGACTTGTCGGGGACCGCCCTATTTATTAACCAAAAAACAAAAGCATTATGACAAGTCGTAAAAGTGGCTCTTCAAAGAAGAGCAGAAAACAATCTCCCAGGCAGCAGGTAGATGAAATCCTTAAAAATCAGCCCGATTCGCCTACTTCAACATTACACTTAAAATCGCCTGCCCAGGTCCGGGACCAGGTAATCTGGAACGGCATCCGGGAATTATGGTTCAAACGGGCAAGGAGCCAGGACGAACAAGTAATCGTTATCTACCAGGATCTGCTATTTCAACGGGCGCAGGAACAGGAGAATAATAAAAATTAAATGTAAATTAAGGGGCGAAAGCCCCTTTTTCTTTGTTTTATTAAAACCATAACCATTATGAAAAAGCATACCGAAAAATTAAAGGCTATATAACTCCACCTTACTCACTTCCACTCCCTGCATGGTCAGCGATGCGGTGATGGTCTTGAAAAAATAATTCACCCGGTCAACCCGGTATTTCTTTTCCCAATCAATGGCCTTCAGTATCCTGAAAGGTATGTCCATGGGCATGGTTACCTTCTTCCGAACCAGCAGCCACTCGAGGTATTCCTTGTAGTCGGTTTCAACAAAGCCGGCAAGTCCGCCAAGGTGAAGGTTCCAGCCCAGGTATGAGGCTTTCGCATAGCCGGCCGGAGCCTGTATGCCTTTGTAAAATGCCAAACGTGGCAAAAAATCGGAGAAGGCTTTCTGCCGCATGTACAGGAAAACGGTGGTGCCTTCGGTATGATCGGCCGCCAGCTGGCTGAACTGGCAGGGGATCAGCAGGTCATATTGCAGATTGAACTGGTAAAAATCGACGGCCGAAAACAAATCGTTCTTATCCACCTGGCTCTCGATCCGGATCCCGCTGTTCCTCACATCGTCAACCCCGTCAACCGGGCCGGCCGAATCGCTCAGGTCCACATAAAATCCCGCCTGCATCAGCGGCTGCCGCTTCACGATCCTCACCCTGCCGGTATCTTCGTTATAACGGATGGCCAGGTTAAGCTTCTTCTGCAGCTCCTTGAACAATGTTTCGACGCTCATGTCCGGCACCAGGTCGCGCAGGTTGAACGACGGCATCCAGTACAGGTATTCATACGATCCGATATAGGGGATCTGCTTATCCACCACGTATGAATTCACGAATATCGCTTCGGCATAGTACGGATCGTCGAAGAAATCGCCTTCGTATGATATGTCGAAATAATTGGCTATGGCATCGAAAACATACTTCAGGGGAACGAACGGCTGCAGGTTTGTATAGTTATATACCTGGAATGGCTTGTTGTTGTCAGCGCCGTAATTCGGATCGTTGGTCCTGAGTGTGCCGTCGGGAGCATAGTTCACCCATTTGCGGCCCTGCTTGGGTACCTGGCCGGCGCCCAGCTTGTATTCATCATACAGGCCGTCGTTATAAACCATCGGAAATCGCACTTTATTATCGGGCGGGCTGGCGTCGATATAAGCCTCTACCGTCGCTTTAATATCGTCGATATAAGTTGATATGTCCGCAACCTCGATATACCATTTGCTGCGCTCTGCAGTGCTTGTATCGGCAGAGTCGACGTGCAGGTTGTATTCAGGGTCGTCGGCATTGCTGGTGAGCGTAATATCGATATACGGGCCGCTGGCTCCCTTGGGCGTTGAGCCCGTGGCGTGATATGTGGCCGTCACGGCCGGGTCGTCGTCGCCGGCGTTGATCTGGTCCACCAGGTCCGAAAGTGTGGCGCCTTCAAACACCGTTCCCTGCACCTTCAGCTTCATGGGCGAATCCGACGAAATGGCATATACCTTCCGGGAATAGGTTTCTGTAGTGAGCTCGAAATCCTCGTCGATCAGGTCGCGGATGCTCTTATTTTTGAAATCGTCGGCGATGGTTCTCAGTCCGAAGTTGAAATTCCCCTTATAGAGCTTTCCCGAAACCGGGTTAATAATGATCTGCCCCTTTTTATACTGAAGTCCATCGAAAAAAAGATACACATCGTCGAACACCAGGCGCCCGGTACGGCCCTCCACCACATCGGGGTTTCCCAGGATCCTCGCATTGGCCGGGCTCACTTCTCCGCCGGGGATATCGAAGGGAAGGGTATAGCTCCCGGGTATGATATCATCGTCGGCGAATATTGGGTTATTCAGCGTCAGGTCGATCCGGGTATCGGGGAACAGATCGATAAATTCACCGTTGATCTTTATGCCGATCATTGACTTATAGGAGTGTAGGAATGATCGTTATAAGCTTCGTATGCTTCCAGGCGAAGGAACTTGCGGTTATCGCCATCCTGGGTGATCTTCATCGACTTGGTATCGATGATCAGCGGGATCCTGTCCTGCCCGGTCACATTATAAAGATATGGAGTGAGCAGCAGCTCCTGGTAATATTCGATCCATTCGTTTATACTTTTGGTATGGATCAACCCGGTAGAGAATGAAAACCGCAACGTCTTGAAATTATTCCCCATGGCATATTCGCCGGCATCATATGCATACCCCAGCGGAAGGTTCTTCCGGATAATTGTCCGGTCGAATTCGGCGCTCGATATCCTGTTGCCTGTCATACGGATCACCTCGAATGAGCCGAGGCTGTTCATGGCCAGCAGGTAGGCGGTATTCGGAATCTTGTAGGGTGTGACTTTGCACTTTTTAATTTCGCTGATATTCGAACTGTTCTGATCCCTGAGCCAGTATTCGTAGGCAATCAGATTCTTTGCAGTGTTGATTGACGACACACCCGAATTCAAGGTGCCTACCGGGATGCGGTACAGGTCACCGTATTGTACGCCCGATGTGGTTTTCGTTTCGGCAATCGTATAAGTATTATCATCATAGTATGCCTTTATGATCAGCTTTATCTGGAGGATGCCGCTTGAACTGACCCAAAAATTAACGAAATCTTCCTGCTGCAGGTCGATATCCTTCTCATATGGCCGCCAGGTCATGAATGTATGATTGTCCTTCAGGTATGTTGTGAAGAAATCTACCTGCGGGAAATAGCGTTTCGATAGTCCGCCCATCATAATTTTGAACGGATTTGTGTTACTATAGGAAGCCGGTTCGGTGGTATAATCCCATATATCGCCGTAATAAATTTTATAGAATTTGCATTGATTGGTAAGTTTGGTGATTACCGAACTTCCATAGCCCGGCACATCGGGAGTTATCACTCCGCGGAATGCCTGGCGAAGATTGAACTGGCAGATCCCGTTTGCATCGGGGGCAATGGCAGCCTTCATTTTAGAAATATAGCTTCCAGATCCGGGTGTATCCTCAACTCTTATATCGATGAACCGTTTGTAATTATATTCTCCGGCGCTGGCCGACTGGGGTAGCTGGAACAGGATCGGATCGCGGTTAAAATGAACTTCCTGGAAGGCGGCAGCGCCGTCATGCACTACGGCGTTCATATACGCCGCATAACCGTTTACGTCTTTAGCGCCTACCGCGTATGTGCCGGGTGCAAGATCGAGCTTATAATTAAGGCTTTGCCAGGTTACGCCTCCATCGAATGTATATTGATATGGCGAAGTATCGTATGCCGCACCGATCTGTATTCCTATGCCGCCGTCATTCGCTCCTTTAACCGTGCAATCTTTTATCGAAACTATTATTCCAAACGGAGGATTCCCGCTTCCGACCGTATTAACCGTGAAATCCTGCGATGCTGTTACCGGCGTAAGAGCGCTGTCTTTTATTTTGCAATGATATACACCGGCTGCCAGGCCGCTGAAAATATTCGAGGTTTGCCAGGTCGCGCCGTTATCTTTCGAATAATATATCGGGTCGGTGCAATTCGATTTCGTCACGGCCAGTGTAAGTTTCCCGTCGTTGGCTCCATAAGTGCTATTTTGTACATAGCAGTGAGCCAGGTCGAAAGCAATGGAATGCACTCCGGTGCCGGCCGCAACGGTAATATTATGCTGAACGGTAAAATTATTCAGGTCCTTAACTACAATCGTATAAGTTGCCGGCGCCAGAAAACTGAAAACATTACTACTCTGGTAGGTTGATCCGCCATCTTTCGAATACGTAAATGGCGTGCCGGCGCCGGTTACATTTACTGTAATCTTTCCGTCATTAGCTCCGGCTGTACTTTCGTTTTGAACTTCGCAGGTAAAATCAAAATTAGGACCCGATATGTCTCCGGCATTGATCGCGAACGTTGCGCTGTCGGTAGCCGGCGTTCCTGTAGAGTCTTTTACTTTTACCTGGTAGGTTCCGGGAGCCAGGCCGGTAAACTGATTCGACGTCTGCCAGGTCGCGCCGTTATCTTTCGAATAATATATCGGGGCGGTAGTATTCTCAGTCAATACGGCTATCTGCATCGATCCGTCATTCGCTCCGCTTACGCTTTCATCAATGATCACACAGTTATCGATATCGATCTGTATTACCGCGCCGTTTTCCGGAACATCTTCCACTTCCCAGATCGAAAAATCATCGATATAAAGGATCCCGTTATAATTAACCGTTTCACTGGCCGGGTTAACCACATTTACATTAAATATTGCGATGCCGTTAGAGGTTCCCGCAGTAAACACGCATTGAATCTGTGTCCAACCGCCCTTCGCGATGGCCACGGCTTTGTTGATTTGTCCGGTATAAATCGACATCTGGGCCGATTCCATTTTTATCAGCGCTCCATTCGATGCGATCGGAGATGTCGGATCGACATAAACGTAAGCCTCGCACATATAAAGTTTACCAGGTGAAGCATTAATAGCGCCCTGGGCGCCGAATAATTTATTGGTGCCAGGGAAAGTCGAGCGTAGCGTACGGTTCCGGAGCGCCGCGCCGCCGGTATAATAATTGGTTGAATTCCTATCGATGTAATAATCGACGCTTGTCAGCGCGAATCCCCAGGTGGAAGGATCGGTCTGGAAGCGCCCCTGGTCGCCCTGTATATTTAAATTGCCGCTTATTTTAACAATACTCATCGATCAGGTCCATTTATCTTCATCATAAATAAATCGTTCGGGCCGCTGGTAAACAATATCGAGCCGGCAGCCGATCAGCCGGGTAGCGCCCCATATCTGGTCCTCAGCCTGGCCGTATTTAAAAGAGCTCAAATCAATATTGAGAGTGCCGTCGTGAAAGTCCTTCAGCAGCTTGCCGATCAGCTCCTTCGCGATCTGCTCGCAGGATGCATATGCCGCATCTTCATCGGAAAATTTCTTCGAGTCAGCCTTATCATAGATCACGATCGAATGTGAAACATTCCCCAGGTGATTGTCACTGTATGCATCGATCACCGATACCGGTTGGTAAGGTTCCTGGTAAAGCACTGGGAGCTTCAGGCCGCTCTTCACATTATTCTGAAGGCGCTCGCTGTCGCCGAAAAAATAAGAACTGATATCGACATGCGAAGTCGCAAGCTGCTGAAAATACAATATCGCATCGGCGAAGGTGGTCATTCGGATAATCATGCGGTAACGGGTTTTTCTTTTGCTTTCTTCTCGAGATAATCCAAAGCTTCATACAGCCTGGCGTTCTTTGCTTTCCCGAGGCCCGAAAAGGTAGGGGTCTCGCTCAGGTCATAGAGCAGATCCTGCCACATGGGGCCCAGGTATTCCGGTTCCTTGTCGTTGTCGGTTTTATTCCGGCCCGGGAACAGGTTCGTACAGCGCTGTTCAACGATATACCGCCGGCAGTTAACATACGCATGAAGGATCAGCATCTTTAGCTGAAGGGTCAGGCGCCGGGGTATGTGTTGCGAATTATCAGCAATGGAATCTTCATTAAATTGCCATGGCCCGGGCTGGTACAGGATGGTCACCAGGCGGTCGAGCGCTTCGCTTTGTTCGGGCTTCTTACGAAAACACAGGATCGTGTATTTCGAAAATTCGCAGTCGGCCTTTATGAACTGGTAAAAAGTAAGCGATGAAAGTTTTTCTTCCGGCCTGAGCATCCGACCTCCGGGAAGATCGAGCCAGGTGATGTGAAAAAAGTAAAACGGTTTCGCCATGAAGGCGAGATCGTTGGCCACATCATAGAGCTGCTCCGGAGTAAGTTTTTTCAGGATCTCTTTCTTCCTGCACAGAAGCGTGAGCAGGTACATCCGGCTTATGCCGGCCTTCACATGCTTGCCGCGTTCAGTCATGGCATCGATGGCATTCTTATAGATCAAAGCGGCAGCCGCCTGATCAGCGTCGAGCTGGTCCCAGGAGGTTAAAAAGAGATCGGAGAGATTGAATTGTTTCAAATTATTATCCATTATAAAATCCATTCTTTAACCAACCATGCCATCCGCATCCACCTAAATCTTTGGCATGTAAAATTGATGGATGAAGTGATTTTGTTTCTTCATTAAAAACATGTTTATGGCCTCTTGCGGTTGATGTCATTTTACCACAACGAGGACATATCCAGATTAAAGTCTTATGACCTTCTGGAGCCGTGACAATTAAAGCATCGCCCTTATTAATTACCTTATCGATATCATCGACAAGATTTAATTTTAACTCTTTAATCTTTGGCATCATTTGAAGGATAATCGGGCAGTTCAACAGTTTTATTCCTTAATTCATGAGTACAATCTTTTAAAAATTGTATCATTCCATCTTTTATATGACTATGACAAATTGTTATTTTGGAATATTCGAATCCACTTACTTTAATAGATCCTTCCACAGTTGGATTATTCATATTGTTATTGAATCCCCACGCATCAGGGTTAGTAGGATTTACTACAAATATGTGTGGTTCATTGCAAGCTGGACACCATATTTTATAATGAGTACCAGCAAATTTAACTTTAGTATTCATTTATTTATACCGAAAAATGTCCTCTGTCTGAATAATTATCAACCTTCCAGGTAGGCCCGGGATCCGGCTGAAGGGTATAGCACTTCGAAGCCTCTATCAGCGGGTAATCGCTGATGTTATCCTTCATGAATTGCTTCAGGGCTTCGATGTCATTCTCCCATCCGTACATTCCTTCCCGCAGGCCGATCCGGTAGTTCTTAATCTGCTCGGCAGTGGCCAGGGTCTTGGTGATCGTTGAATCCGAAAAGCTGTAAGCGAAGATCCCGTCCGCCTCGATGCTGATCACCAGGGTGGGCATCGTAAGCCAGAGCGCTTCCTTCGCAATGACCGGCCGGAGCTTATCGATCAAATCGTTCTCTGCAGTCGTCAGGTCGTCATCCTTGATGCCGGTTACCAGGCGATCGTACTGGTCGTCGCAGATCAGCCGGCGGATCTCCTTGTCTTCAATGGCTTTGATGAACCGTTTCATCTTCAGGAAGATCCTGCGGCTGTCTTTAATATCGATATAGTCGCTGGCCATCGATGCCGATTGCATAATCATGCCGGCCGCAATTGTATTACAAGGGCTATTCGCCCACTCCGCATAAGCAGTAGTTGCTTTATTCGTTTCCAGGAAGGCCAGGAGCTTGTCGGCATACAAGTCCGCATCCCGGAGCGCCTTGCTCAGGAGCTTATCCTGAAGCCATTTCGGGGCGGGCTGGGTATTTTGCCCGGTGATCACCTGGATCCCGGCGTCGCCTACGTTCGCAGCGATCTCATTAAACCCGAGGAAGTACGCATAATTAGCCAGCGGCCGCTGAACATAGGGAAGAAGGGCCAGCAGATCGGCGTCCATATTGACATTCACACCGGTCCCGTCGGTATTCGCCTGGTAGTCCGCCTCGAGCGCCGTGTACAGATCATCCCCGAGAAGGTCCTTCATAAATTCCTCTTCGGCATTCGAGACATAAGGCAATAATGTTTCGAAATTCGTATTGAGATCGACGGCCTTATACTTCCTGAATTCTTCGGTTGCTTTAAAAAGTGCCATTATTTATTCGGGCTTGTTGGATTCGGTTCATTATTGATGGTAAATCCGGATTTATTCTGATCGATGCTCTGCAGGATAATGTTCTTATATCCCAGGTGAAGCTTCGGATCCCATTTATTAATACGCTTTACGATCTCCCACCACTCCACAGTCGTCTGCCGGGGGATTACCGTATTGAGCTGCAGGTAATAATTGAATTGCTCCCGCACATCGCTGGCAGAACCCGTACCCAGGCCGTTGGCAAGGATAAGACCCTGCAGCGATGGCGGTACACCATGAGCTGTCGCGATGGCCGCGGCAGCAGTACCATATCCCTGAAGCCAGGCGTTGTCTTTAATATCGTTTGTAATCGCGTTGATCTTCCATCCCGGCATAGTCTCACCTGTATCGGGATCGACTGCGAACTTCGTATAGAATGTTTTGCCTACATTCTTCGAGCCGGCCAGGAAATCATCGATCTGTTTCTTCAGATCTTCTTCGGCTTTTTTCACAGTGCTCTTCCATTCCTGGTCGCTATCATAAGCATCCTGTGGATATAGCTTTATAAAATACATTTCCGGAATCTCGATATGATATTTGATATTGATCGAGTTATCGATGTTCGAATTGATCCACTCGGGGATCTTCTTTGCCACGGCCAGCCACTTCAGGTTTGACTGCCACTGCGGAGTGATATAATAATCCTTATCGGGAGAAACCAGTTTATGCCGCATGATCCCGTTCGGCGCGGCCATCGGGTTGAACTTATTGAACGCCGGCACCGATGCATACTGGTCCTGTGTAGGTGATGGCCAGTATTTCGAAAGGTAATAGTTCTCGATCCTGCCGGATTGCTGGTTACGTTTCTCTACCCTGGTATCGACATATCGTTTCCAGTCCACGCCGAGCACCTTCCCGGTTTTACTTAATACGTATTGAACGTAATACGTATTCCACCACTCAAAGTCACTGATGATCCCCTGCAGGAAGTTTTCGATATCGTTTCTCCACCAGAAGTCCTGGATCTCTGCCGGCAATGTTTCAAACAGCACCGGCGTAATGATCTCCTTATCGTTTTCAATTCGCTTTGTATGGAAAAACGGTCCGCCACCATAGTGCGCCCGGATCTTAAAGCCCAGGGCGCCGGCCGAAGTACCGTCCTGCATGTTTTCGTCAACGATTTTCTGCGGGCGGTCGTTATCGCTGCCGGCAATAGCCCACAGCTTGGTCGAATAATCAGTCTGGATGAGCGCATCCGGCTCAACGGATTCCTTCGTTACCTCGATAAAGGAAGAACTCTTCGTTCCGAACGAAATGCTTTCGGTGATCGGAATGATCTGTCGTGGTATTTTAGTGCGGGCAGTTTTCATTAATGAAATATATCGAGCCATTTCTTCGATCCATGGTCCCTGAACTGGAACATATGCGCCACTTTCACATTCTTATAGGCCTCTTCATCGTCGTCATACAGCAACATCGTTCCGTGAAACTTCAGGTTAAACATCGATCGGTTTGTTTTCTTTTCATCCTTCGTTTTGATAATGGCAGGGTTTTTAACATTCTTCCTGGCATGCATGATTTCCCGCACTTTTCCATCAGGTTTCACAAAGCGGATCCCGAATGATTTTGTTACAGTTTTCAGGTCATCTATGGTCAGGTCAAATTTGTTAAGAACCGATCCTATATCAATTCTCTTGATTTGCATGCGGTAATATTAAGCGATAAAAACGCCGGCTTTTAGGACAATCAGCTCCTGTAAGCCCTGAATTTTTACCGGGTACAAATTTTTGATATCCAGGAGCCTAAAATCTGGCGCCGGTCCAAAAAGAAGGGTTTTGGCAGACCTCAT
>Ga0209919_1001020_pt1 | contig 13914 bp, 8 predicted proteins | sample SalPon2A_C_D2_MG_FD_185721 | JGI IMG/M metagenome (GOLD analysis project Ga0209919, IMG submission 185721) | Soil microbial communities from South San Francisco under conditions of wetland restoration - Salt Pond MetaG R2A_C_D2_MG (SPAdes)... | ecosystem: Environmental > Terrestrial > Soil >... | reverse complement strand
AAAATAATTTTATTTGAAACTCTTAATTTTGAATAGTACGCAGAGATTACTGGAATTATCATTCCGGGTATACAGATTGACCCGACGGTATACCAAATCTCAATTACTGATGGAATGGCCCAGGCAAGTAAAGCTGCAATTACTCCGGATATTATCAAACCATAAACTGTATATTCTTTAAGTTTTTTTTCAGAGGAATGTTTCGAAAGACGAAAGAAAAAATCCCTGCCGATTGTTGTTCCGCTTAAAAAAAGAAAACTGTTAAGAGTTGAAATAATAGTTGCAAAAAGTCCGGCATAAAATATTCCTTTAAAACCTGGACCAAGAATTTTTTCGGCAAGTAAAGGGAAAGCCAGAACAGGCTGATCAAGTCCGGGAATTACAGCTCTTGAATAAAGGCCGGTTGAGGTTGTAAGAAAATCAAAGATAGCCCAGAAAACAATTGAGATCAAAATTCCTTTTACCGCAATGTTTCCATCTTTTGCCGCGTAACACCTCTGGTGAAAACCGGGATCTGCAAAAGTCCACATCGCTATCAGAAACCAGACAATTAAAAAGGTTGGTGATGCTCCCCCTGTTAATTCCAGATGAGAAGCCGGTAGTGAACCTGAGAGAAATGCCACACCCCCGATCATGGTATAGCAAAAATATAACATAATTATAAAGGCAAGAAACATTATGAAAAACTGAAATGAATCAGTATAAACGCTGCTCCTGAATCCTCCCTTAAATAAATAAGAAAGAGAAAGTATAAGACTAATTGCGAGGCTGTAAAAAATATTGATATTAAAAATTAATGATATCAGGCTGGCAGTCATCAGCAGGTAAGGTGCAGGCGAGACCAGAATGAATACAAGTATAGCCGAAATCAGTCCTGTTTTTTTCCCATATATATTTGAAAGTTTATCCGGAATTGTAAATAATGAAGCCTGACGAATTTTCTTTGCAAATAAAAGAGCAAACAGAAATGCGAAAATATAATAGGGAAATCCCTGAGTAAACCAACTAGCTAATCCATAACGATAAGTAAATTCCCCTACTCCAAGAATTCCTCCGTACCAAGCGGAAACATTTGTCAATACAAATAAAAACAGACCAATTTTTCTTCCCGATAAAAGATAATCATCTGCATCACTACCTGTAGCTTTACCGGAATAAAATCCAATCAGAACAACTGTGATTAGAAATCCTATTATTACAAGTATATCCGCTGTGCTAAAAGAGACCATTTTTCTTTACCAGGTTGAAATCTCTTATAATAAATACAATCCCATTTTTTATTTTTAGTTTTATTTTTCCTTCAGTTGCCACATTGCTGGTACTTTCTTTAACTCCGAATGGAAGAGCAGTATTTTTCAATTGATATTTTAGTCCGGTAGAAGTAATCTTAGTTTTTTCGCTAAAACCATAGAGTGAGATTGTCTCTCCCAACTTAACCGGAATTTCGATGGTGCCGGAATGAGCAGAAAGGAGTGATTTCTCGGCTATTATTCTGAGCGAGATTTTATCATAGAATTTAAGAATTATTCCAAGATTACAAAAAGTATGATCCAGCCTGTCACCGGTTACACCAACAAGAACAGCTTCCTTCATTCTTTTTTTAATTGCAAATTTTAGGCACTTTTCAACATCTGTATCGTTTTGTCTTTTAATTTTTACGATTTTAGATTTTGAGGCGTAGTATTTTTCAGTTTCATCCTTTATCGAATCGAGATCACCGATAATATAATTAGGAGTTATACCAAGCATTAAAGCAGAGTTTGCCCCGCCGTCAGCACAAATTATTGTGTTGTATCCCTGTTTTGCCAGGAATTCTATCACACTTTTTCTCGGTGATTTACCGTTTGCTATAATAATACAACGCTTCATACTATATCATTTTTCAGAATTTAATCTTTAGAGTCCCAGTTCTAATCCTGCCAGGAAATTTCTGTCAGCAGCGGGGAAAAACTCTCCCCCAATCGCATTTGCAGAATAAAGATTATCAAAAAGATTATTTACCTGGAAAAATATTTTCGATGGCTCCAGAGAATTAAATAGTTTGATCTTATAACTTATCATTAAATCAGCATTAAAATAAGCATCATTAATATTATCCGGGTAACTGACGAATCCCGGATATTTAACTAAATATTGGCTTAGATTTTCATCATAATTATCTGAAAAAAATTTACCAACATATTTACCGTTTAATTGCAAAAATAAATTATCGTTGTTGAAGGATATTCCAAAGTTGGTAAGAAAATCAGGAAATCCGCTAATTCTGTTTCCGCTCAGATCAATAACCTTGTTACCTCCCAGGAAATATTTCCCCTCTTTAATTTCATTCCGGCTGTAAGTTGCGTTTGTGTAAAAACTAATCTCATCTATTATTTTAATATTTGCTGAAAGTTCAATCCCCCTGTGAAGTGTTCTGGCAACATTGCCTGTTATTGGCTGACCATAAATATCAACTTTGCCGTTCTTTACAATCTCATTGTCAAAAATCATATAGAAAAGATTTAGAGAAGCAGAAAAATTATTCTTATTAATTGAGGCTCCCAGTTCTATATCGTTCATTGTTTCAGGTTGAACAAGTGGCTTGTCAAAGTTATAACTATCGTCAGCGTTTAATGCAAACTGAGGAGTTGCACCACCGGTTGCTTCATCTGCATTGTAATAATTTGAGAGCCTTGGTTCCCTTGATACTCTTGCATATGAAAGGTAAACATTCTGCTCCGGAGTAATTTTGTAATTGATTCCAATTCTGGGGTTAAAAAAGAGATTGCTTACACTAAAACTAGTATTGGTGTATTTTTCATCGTATAATTTATATTTATGATACGCGAGCTGTAATTCACCAAGCACGTTGAGTTTGTCATTGACATCATATGTCTCGTGCACAAAGCCATTGATAATATTTTTACCACCTTTATAGAAATAATACCTGTAATCTTTTGTCACTCCGGCTGGCAGGTTTTCCGCAAAACTAATTCCTCCCCAATGAGTTGAACGGTGTATTCTGAATTCACCGCCAATAATTAATTCGCCATTTTTATGTTTAATACTTACCCGGGGTATCCATCCATATTGATTATTTTCAACCTGTGCCCTTATTAATGTATTAACCGGATTTCCATTTGGGTGAAACCCATTATTTTCAGTTAATCTCAAATATGTTGTATCAGCCCACGAACCGTCAAAATCGAAAAAGCCGTTACCGGTTACAAGAAATAGCGCTGAGTTGATAGTAACTTTATCACTAAGCTGAAGTTCATTCAGCAATTCATAGTGAGGCTGTGAATAATTTTCAATTTCACCCGGGCGTCTTTTTAAGGTATAAGTGTATTTATTATTATTAGCTTCCCAGTATGAATAATTTGCTGTTCGAAGATTTCTGTCCTTTACAGCAAATTTTGGTAAACCAGTGTAAGCAAGTCCATCGGCAATCGGTCCGCCGTAAAAATTGATCTGTGTGGTTAGGTTTTCATCATAACGCACAGCCGACAAATGGTATGAATTAAACTTTATCCAGCTCGCCTCCCTGTACCCGCTGCTTAGCGTTCTTGAAAGTTTTGCATAAACTGAATATTTATTATCTATCAGTCCGCTGGAAAAAGAAGCAGAATATTTCCTGGTATTAAAACTTCCAATGGAAGTGGATAAATTTTGCTTTGGTTCATTTGAAAATGCGGAAGTAATAATATTAATTGAACCACCAATTGCAGGGTAACCAGTTACTCCTGATCCGGCTCCACGCTGAACCTGGATTAGATCTGTGCTTGCAAGAAGATCGGGAAAATCAAGCCAGTAAACATTATGATCTTCAGGATCATTTTGTGGGATTCCATTAATCGATACCGAAATCCTCCGCTGATCAAAACCACGAATACTCAAATAATTGTATCCGAGTCCATTCCCGTTTTCTGAATAAAAAGTTGTTGATGGTAATTTGGAAAGAAATTCAGGTATATCCTGATCAGTATATGAATTCTGTATTTCTTTTCTTTTAATTTTATCAAACGCTAAAGGCGTAATTCCCTTTTTGCCGACATTTCCCTCAATGAGTATGCTCTGAGATGGAATAATTTTAGGGGTCAGTTTAATGAGGTTTGGTCCTTGCAGGTTTTCAAATTTAACGGTAACTATTTTTTTAGAATAGCCTATATAACTTATTATTATCTCACTGTTTGGGACTATTTTGTTAAGAGTAAATTTACCATCTTTGCCGGTAATGGTTCCAATCCTTTTATTTGAATTCAGATAAATATTTGCACCAACTAACGGGTCTCCGGTTGATCCGTCAATTACCCGACCATGATAATTACCCTGACCATAAACCAGAACTGAAAGAAATAAGAAAAGACTGAATAAGATTTTCATTTTATGAGCTCCTTTAAAATAAAAAAAGCCGTTTCATAGAAAACGGCTAAAAATCCTAATCAGGTCTCTAGCCCGTTTCCCTACGCTGGAATTACCCAGATCAGGTTAGAGGGTATTGTCTCAGATATCCCAAAATCAAAACACGGGATAACACCCCTAACGGCCTGCAAATTTATAATTACTAAAAAATAAAGAACTTTAAAAATTACTCAAATATTATGATTTCTGAACTTTTATTCAACAATTAATTCCTGGCCAATAATAATTTTATTGCCGGTCATACTGTTCAATTTTTTTAATTTTCTAATACTTGTATTGTATTGCCTTGCAATTGTATAAAGAGACTCGCCTGAAGTAACAATGTGAGTCCTTGCTCCCTCAGGTATGTTTTTACCTGTCGATTCATTAGATGAGACATGTTCGGGAATATCATTAATATCGGAATCTGAATAAATTTTTAATGTTTTACCGGCAATTATTTTATTGCTCCACATATTATTCCATTTCTTTATGCTGGCAATAGAAACGTGGTACATTTCAGCTATTTCGCTAATAGTATCGCCACTTTTAACCTTATAATAATTCAGGTTTGCATTAATTTTTGAAGTGTTATCTCCTAATGAAGCTACGCGGCTATTTCCATAAATTTTTAAAATTTTGCCGGCATATAATCTGCTACTTCCTAATCCATTCCATTTTTTAATTTTTGCAGAAGGTACACCAAATTTTTCTGCAAGTTGGCTGATTGTATCACCTGATTTAATTTTATAATTAAATACATCTGATTTGGTCGTTGATACATCATTTGATGCAATATGCGTGGATGAATTATCAACAAGTATTTTTAATCGTTTACCAATATATATCCTGGAACCTGATAAATTATTCCATTCCTGCAATGAATTAATATCAACATGGTATTTTGCTGCAATATAGCTAAGGTTTTCGCCTCTCCTGATTTTATGATAAACCCATTCATTTGAAGTCTTTGAAGAAGCATTACTTGTTACTGTTTTTTCAATTTCAGATTGATTATCGAGGCTTGCATAAAAATCTTTTTTAGCATCCGGGACATAAATGCTCAGTTTCTGTCCTACAGTAATTACTTTAGTATAGGGAATATTATTCCAGTTCCTTATATCACTCACTCTTACATCAAATAACTTGGCAATTGCCAGCAGGTTTTCATTTTTCTTTACGTGGTAAGGAACTTCTACGCTGCCTTTAGGAATTATTATTTGTTCAGGAGCATCTTCATCAACTGATGCAATCTTTTCTGTAGAAACCTGGTTTTCCGTACCACTGCCGGTTGAATCTGAATTATTCAATGCAAGATACGGGGACACATAATTATTAGATTCAGGGTCTGAAGCAGTTTCTGTATCAGAATCATCTGAACTATTTTCACTTGCCGTTTCAACATTTGTATTATAGGCGTAATTATTTGAGGAAACCTTTGCAAGAGCCGGAATTTTTAGTTTTACGCCAATGTATAATCTTGATTTAACTGATATTTTATTTGCCTCTGCCAGTTCTGAAAGCCTTACCCCATACCTGTATGCAATACCAGATAATGTTTCGCCACGCCTGACTGTATGAACCAGATAACTTCGACGAGCACTTTTAGGAATATTTACGAGACTTGCTGTAAATTTCTCAACTGTTCCTTTTGGAACTTTTAATTGAAATCCATTTGGATAATTTCCAGGAGTACTCATCTGAGTAAGTTCCGGATTCATTTCCTGCAAAGTTTCAACATCAATACCTGCAGATTGTGCAAGGTAATTTAAATCGACCGCATCGTCTACTGTACAGTAATCATATTCAAAGGGTTTATCATAGTCAATATCATTAAATCCGTATTTTTCGGGATTCATCCCTACAATACAGACAGCAATATATTGAGGAACATAACTTCTTGTTTCTCTGGGTAGATATCTTCTTATTTTCCAAAATGTGGTTCCACCCGATCTTCTAATAGCTCGGGTAATCCTTCCTTCGCCGGCATTATAAGCTGCAAGTACCAGGTACCAGTCACCAAGATCGTTATAAAGATCTTTCAAATGCTGTGCAGCTGCAAGTGTTGATTTTTCAGGATCTCTTCTGTCATCCCAGAAGAAATCAGATTTCAACCCGTACATTCTTCCGGTTGCTTTTACAAATTGCCACATACCTACTGCACTAGCCCAGGATCTTGCTGATGGATTTAGTCCGCTTTCAACCATGCTCAGGTAAGCGAGCTGTTTAGGTATACCTTCTTCGTCAAAAATTTTGGTAATCATCGGGAAATACCGGCCGGATCTTTCCATCCAGACTCGCATGTAATCTCTGCCACGTCCTGTGTAATATTCAATCCATTGTTTAACTATTGGATTAACTTCCAATGGAATTTCTGATGGAATAACTTCTGATTCATCATTTTCAGTAAGGTCTTTTTCTTTTACTCCGTCATCCATCTGAATTTCCGGGACTGTTTTTCCCATCCATTCTTCAAGCGCTGCAAAAGAAATGTCAGTGGGAAGTTCCGCTAATCCATCAACATAATTTTTATAATCTTCAAGAATTGAGTTTTCAAGTTCCTGGTAGGCCTGATTATCTTCAATACCGGGGTAATAGCTTAAGCTGTTAATAATCTTAAGGGCTGATTCATAATTAGCCACAGTTTCAGTAGTACTGTTAAGTTCCTGTTTTCCCAGTGCTGCAACATAATATTGTCTGGCCTGTTCTAACATTTCAGAAACAATACCTGGTTTTTCAACTATCTGGTTGGGCTTAACATTTTGATCTTTTACAATTTCTTTATTGGGGCTACACGAGAAAAAAGAAATTGAAAAGATTGAAATAGTGACAAATAGTAAGGCTTTTTTGATCATTCGGTCTCCGACCCTTTTAATATTAGCGAATATAAGATTTAGTTTTTCCTTTATCAAGTAAATAATTAGCTAATTGAGTTAATCCTTTGTTTTATATAGCTATAAAAAGACAGCAAATTTTACAAAGGTATATTAGTATGCTTCTTTTTAGGATTTTTATCTACTTTAGTCTTTAATAGTTTGAAAGCACTAACGAGTTTGATTTTTGTATCTTTTGGCAGGATAACATCATCAACATATCCTCTTTCAGCTGCAATATAAGGATTTGCAAATTTTTCGATATACTCCTCCAGTTTTTTCTCTGTTTCCTTCTGAGGATCTTTAGAATTTGAAATTTCCTTTTTGAAAATAATTTCAACAGCGCCTTTTGGTCCCATTACAGCAATTTCAGCTGAAGGCCAGGCGTAATTAAAATCACCACGAATGTGTTTTGAATTCATCACATCGTATGCGCCACCGTAAGCTTTACGGGTAATCACAGTAACTTTAGGAACTGTAGCTTCGCAGAAAGCAAAAAGTAATTTTGATCCGTGCCTGATAATACCTCCCCACTCCTGCTCGGTTCCCGGTAAAAATCCCGGAACATCTTCAAGAACTAAAAGAGGAATATTAAAGGCATCACAAAACCTTACAAACCTTGCGCCCTTAACTGATGCATTAATATCCAAAACACCTGCAAGCACCGCTGGCTGATTAGCAATAATTCCAACTGACATTCCGCCTACCCTGCCGAAGCCTACAATAATATTTGGTGCATATTCCTCGTGTACTTCCAGAAATTCACTTTCATCTACCAGAAGGTGAATTATTTCTTTCATATCGTAAGGTTTATTTGGACTGTCAGGAACTATCTTATCAAGTTCCGGAACTGGCTTAAGATTGGATACATCAAAAGGAGTTTCCAGAGGTTTGTCCATGTAATTTAATGGAAGGAAACTCATTAATTTCCTGATATTTAACAAAGTTTCAATTTCATTTTCGTAAATAAAATGAGCGACGCCGCTTTTAGTAGCGTGAGTTTCCGCACCACCAAGATCTTCGAATGTTACATCTTCGTGAGTAACAGTTTTTACAACATTAGGGCCGGTGACAAACATATGGCTTGTGTTTTTTACCATAAAAATAAAATCAGTGATTGCAGGAGAATAAACGGCTCCCCCTGCACATGGACCCAATACTGCAGAAATCTGCGGAACAACTCCAGAAGCAAGCGTATTTAACAAAAAGATATCTGCATAGCCGCCAAGACTCACAACCCCTTCCTGAATTCGCGCACCCCCGGAATCATTAAGACCGATTACCGGTATTCCGAGTTTCATGGCTTTTTCCATAATCTTAATAATTTTTTCTGCATGGGTTTCAGAAAGCGATCCGCCCATTACAGTAAAATCCTGGCTGAAAAGAGCTACTGGTCTGCCATCAATTTTTGCAAAGCCCGTAACAACGCCGTCACCCGGAAAGTGAACTTTATCCAGCCCGAAGTCAGTCGCCCTATGTTTTACAAACATATCAATTTCATCAAAGCTGCTTTCATCAACCAGCAACTCAATTCTTTCTCTTGCTGTTAATTTACCTTTATCGTGCTGATTTTTAATTCTGGCGGAACCTCCGCCTGCTTTAGCATTTTCTCTTCTTTTTTGCAGATCGTTAAATTTATCCTGCATCTGGTATTCCTTGATTTAAAATTAGAAGTGTACTTCTGTCTGTAGGTTTTCTCCAATGGAAATAAATTTTGATTCTATTTCCTTTCTTAGCGACAGAAATCTTTCCTGCCTATCCAGTCCTCTTGCAGTGGCAGTTCCGGCATCGAGTTTTACTTCATCAATAATTTTACCCGGATTTTTCTTCATCAGGAAAATCTTATTTGATAGATAAACTGCTTCAGTAATATTTGGAGTTGAGAGAATAAATGTAATGCCGAAATCATTTATTAATTTCCTTATCAACTCATAAATTTCATCTTTTGTAATTGACTTCATCCTTCTGAAAGGATCATCTAATAAAATTACTTTAGAGCCTGCGGCTAATGCCCGCGCAATAGAAATCCTGAACCTGAATCCCAGACTTTTATCATCAGGGTAATGATTTTCATATCCTGTAAGTCCTACAGCACTAACAATTTCTTTTACTGAATTCAATTTCCCTGTATTTCTCATGGCAAAATTGATATTATCTGCAACATTCATCCAGGGAAAAGATGAAGGGTTTTCAGGAATGTAGGCAATTTCTCCATTGGGAGAAGTAATTTTTTTATCATTTAATTTTACAGTTCCGGCATCCGGTGTTTCCAATCCTGAAATAATTTTTAATAAAGTAGATTTCCCGCTGGAAAATGAAGCTATAATACTTATCAAATTTCCTTTTGAACCTTCTTCCTCAACTTTAAAACAGATATTATCCAGGACATTAAACATTGCTCCTGAAGGTCCGGTAAAATGCTTCGTAATATTTTCAATATTTAGGGTTAACTTATCGCTCAATTTATCCCCGGTAAGCAAATTTATTTTTGAAAAATCTAATAATTATTATTCCCAGGTAAATGGTTAAGCCTGTTATAATAAAAGTTGAAAATAGTGCCGAAAGGTCTCTGTACTTTAGCGCAAACCTGAAAATACTACCGAGCCCATATCCGCCTTTAATAAATTCAAATGCTATAATCATAGGCCAAATGTATAAATGCAGATCGATAATGTGATTATAAAAATCTGGCTGCATTGATTTCCAGATTACCTGTTTGTTTATTTTATTTTCAGACACGCCAAGTGATCTTGCCGCATCTGTGTATTCAGAAGGGACATTATTGATTTCTTTCTGAAGAAAAATAATGAAGGATGAAATCGAAGTAAAAAGGACAAATATAAATTCAATGTAATTTGATTCCGGAAACCAGAATATTATCATCATTCCGATTACAATTCCGGGCAGGAAATTAGAGAACCAATTTAGTGAATGAATAAAATCAGTCAGGAAATTTTTCTTATTCAGAATTACCGGGCTAATAAAGTGGACAATAAAATAGGCTGCAGTAATTGACAAATAAATGGATGAGACTGTATTCAGATAATTTACCGGAAGATTATAATCTTCCCATAAAGCAGAAAATGATTGCCAGACTATTGATGGTTTTGGTAAAATATTGTTGACGGGCAGAATAAATTCAAACAGCACAATCCAGAGAATGAGATAAACCAGCACGTAAATTAATGTGGATTTATTTTGGGCAGTTTCTTTATTCATTCAATACTAAAGTGGGTTAATTTAAGTCTTTTTATTCTAACAAATATATCGAAAGAAGCGCTTTATATCAATTTAACGTACTTGCGGAACGGTTATATTTTGTTAATTCCTGATAAAAACGGGTTATATTTCCTTTCCTCGCCAATTGTACTGTTGTTACCGTGGCCGGGATAAATAATTACATCATCTTCAAGAGTCATCAATTTACTTTCTATGGAATTTAACAGTGTCTCGTAATCGCCACCCCATAGATCTGACCGCCCGATACTTCTCTGAAACAGGACATCACCTGTAATGCATACTTTTTCATTCTTAAAATATATACACACTTCGCCCTGTGTATGTCCCGGTGTAAACAAAAATTGAGGGACTAAATTACCAATTTTTATTTCCGTGTTTTCATTAATTAATTTTTCCGGAATTGGTGGGTTTTCTACATCCATTTTTATCATTTCTGTCTGACGATCAAAATGTTCGAGTAATATTTTGTCTTTTTCAGGAACTAGGTATTCCGGGTTATATAGATCTAGAACAAATTTATTCCCAAGGACGTGATCTATGTGGCAATGAGTATTAAGAAGATACTTTACTGTAAGATTATTTCCCTCAATAAAATTTTTTAATACACTATTTTCTGAATCATTAGAACAACCCGGATCAATAACCGCACATTCGTTTGTTTCGTCACACCACACCAGGTAAGTATTTTCCTGGAAAAGGTTGAACATAAAACTTTTAATTTTCAGCATAAGTAGAACTATCTCTTAAAATTTTTTCTGATTCTGTTATTTAATTTTTTATTATAATTGTTGTAATTATCCTTTGTCTCTTCTATTGAATCCCCGCCAAACTTATTCAGAAAGTGTTTTGCAATTACCCATGCAAGCATTGACTCTGCAACTACCGCACAGGCCGGCACAGCAACAAAATCACTTCTTTCTCTTCTTGCTTTAATGCTTTTCATAGTTGCAAGGTCAACCGTCTGAATTGGGCTCATCAAAGTTGCAATCGGTTTCATCGCTCCTCTTATGATCACAGGCAAACCGGTTGAAATTCCTCCTTCTATTCCGCCTGCCCTGTTGGTTTTCCTGGAAAAGTTATTTCCCATTAGAATAATTTCATCGTGAGATTCCGAACCAAATATTTCTGCTGATTGAAAACCTGTTCCAATTGAAACCGCTTTTACAGCATTGATTGACATTATTGCAGCAGCAATATCGGCATCAAGTTTTAAATCGTAGTGCGAAAAGCTTCCGAGTCCCACCGGCAAACCAGTAGCAACTGTTACAAACGTTCCGCCAAGAGTGTCACCTTTTTTCTTCGCAGATTTTATCTTAGAAATTATCCCTGATTCCTGTTTCTTATCAAAAACTCTTACTTCACTTTTATCTGATTTTTCAGAAAGGCTCCACCCGGTAAAGTTTTTAGAAAATTTATTCAACAATAATTTCTCTGTAAAATTATTTTTGCTGTATACACCACCAATACTTTCAACATAACTGCCAACAGAAATTCCGAATTCTTCAAGAAATTTTCTGGCAACAGTACAGGCTGCAACTCTTGCCGCAGTCTCCCTTGCGCTCGATCTTTCTATAGAATTCCTGATGTCATTAAAATTATATTTTGATATTCCTACAAGATCAGCATGTCCCGGGCGTGGGATTGAAATTTTATCTGTTTTTTTGATCCTGTCAGGCAACATTTCATCTGACCAGTTTTCCCAGTCTTTATTCCTGATAAGAAACGAAATTGGAGACCCGAGAGTTCTCTGATTCCTGATACCAGATAAAATATCAGCGGAATCTGACTCAATTTTCATTCGCGCACCCCTTCCGTAACCGGCCTGTCTCCTCTTAAGGTGAAAGTCTATATAAGAATTTTCAATCTTAAAATTTGATGGAAAACCCTCAATAATTGTAGTAAGAGCTTTTCCGTGTGATTCACCTGCTGTAAGAAATCTGATCATAAATTTTCCGGTTAATAATAACACAGCAAATATAAAAAAAACGCCCGATACTTCGGGCGCTTATAGAATATAATTTGCGGTTCTTATTATTTGCCTTTCTCAGGTACTTCAAGGCCAATAAACCTCGTATTACCCTTGGAGTCCTGTACTTTTATAAGTACAGCTGAACCTCTTTTATCTTTTATTATATTTTTGAATTCACTGACATTTTTCAATTGTCTCTTATTGGCTTCAACAATTACAAGATTAGGAGACAATCCCTGATCATCTGCGCTGGTTAAAGGTTTAACTTCGGTAATCAGCACACCGTGTTCAACATTGTACTGTTTCTTTTCCTGTGAGGTAAGATTCTTAACTGTTAGTCCAACCTGATCAAATGTTGCTGTAGTAGCAGCTGATGCCCCGTCATCATTTGAACTGGATTTATCAACTACAGGTTCGGAACTCTTACTTTCTTCTCTTGCCTTAAGAGTTACCGTCTTGTCCATCTTTTTTCCGTCTCTGAAAATTGTAAGCGTAACCTTGGTTCCCGCAGGTTTTCCGGCAATGTAAGATTGTAGTTCGTTCGGCTGGCTAACCATTTTACCATCAACATCCAGAATCACATCGCCTTCTTTAATGCCTGCTGATTTTGCAGATCCGCCATCAACGAGTTTCTGAACCATTATTCCCATTGGTTTATCAAGTCCAAGTGATTTTGCCATTGCATCATCAATTGCACTGATTTCAATGCCTATATATCCTCTTGTTACTTTACCGTGAGCAATAAGATCTTTTACAACTGATTTTACAAGATTAACCGGAATTGCAAATCCATAACCGATGTAAGTATTTCCACCATTCGGCGAAACTGATATCGCGGAATTTATTCCAACAACGGCACCGGAAAGATCAACAAGCGCTCCTCCACTGTTCCCTGGGTTAATCACAGCATCTGTCTGTATAAAATTTTCAACTCCGTATCTGTCTCTGATCAAACCAAGTTGGCCTCTTCCCTTTGCACTTACAATTCCTGCAGTAACTGTTGAAGTAAGTGATAATGGATTTCCAATTGCCATAACCCATTGCCCTACTTTAAGAGCATCCGAGTCACCAAGATATGCTGCCGGCAAATTATCCGCATCAATTTTTATTACAGCAAGATCTGTTAAAGGATCAGTACCGATAACTTTTGCGTCATAGGTTCTTCTGTCTGATAAACCTACTGTAATTTTCGTGGCGTTTTCAACCACATGATTATTTGTAACGATATAACCGTCAGGTGAAATTATAATTCCGCTACCTGAGCCTTTTTCTTCTCTCGGCATATCTTTGAACGGAAAGAAATTAAAAAAGTCACCGTGTGGATTTTTACCGGGATCTCTTTCTGAGACTACCTCTATTTGTACTATCTGTGGAGTTACTTTGTCTGCTACTTCTATAAAAGCTTTACTGAAGGATGTTGCATCCGCGTCTAAATTTACCGGGGGATTACTC
>Ga0209919_1001019_pt1 | contig 13922 bp, 12 predicted proteins | sample SalPon2A_C_D2_MG_FD_185721 | JGI IMG/M metagenome (GOLD analysis project Ga0209919, IMG submission 185721) | Soil microbial communities from South San Francisco under conditions of wetland restoration - Salt Pond MetaG R2A_C_D2_MG (SPAdes)... | ecosystem: Environmental > Terrestrial > Soil >... | reverse complement strand
TCAGAACTCACGATCCGACCTCACTTAACCGGCAAGGTGCAGATACCGGCACACAATACCGTTCGGTAATTTTCTACCACAACGAAAAACAAAAAGACCTAGCTGAATTTGCTAAAAAGAAGATTAATGAAGAAAAGTTATACGATAAACCCATAGTGACAGAGATTTCTCCGCTTAAAGTTTTTTACCAGGCAGAAAATTATCATCAGGATTATTATAACAATAACCCCAACCAGGGCTATTGCGTTTATGTAATTGCACCAAAACTGGAAAAATTTGAAAAACTCTTTAAAGATAAATTGAAAAAATAAACCACTGGTAGAGACATGCTTCAGCTTGTCTCTACTTAAATAGGTTCTACTTTACACCCTGAAATTCCCACCTCGGTTATCGATCTCTTATCTTTATAAGGTATAAAATATAATCCATCGTTACTGCCTGTCCGGCTTTCAAGAGGTTTCATGCTTCCCGAAAGCAATGTGGCTTTATCTGTTTTTCCTGCACGAAATATGAGGTTAAATTGATATGACACAGCGTAATTATTTCTGTTCGCCAGATAAACTACAACCCCGTTATTTTTAACTCCGTTGCCCTCGCTGTAATAAATAAAATAAATCTCCAGTCCGTTTTTCTCAAAAAGCCGGGTTAGCGGGGAAAATTGCTTTTGTTGGACCTGATTAAAGAAAGAAAATATTAATAGTATATATATTGCAAACTTCATTTCCTTACTTCCTAATCAAATTTCCAATCTTAAAAGAAATTAATGATGTCCGTATTTCTTTTCGCCTGCTGTCACTTTCAAATTCAGGTAATTCTGTTTAGGAGGAAGTGGACAAGTTGCATAGGGTGTAAAAGCACAGGGCGGATTATACGCTTTGTTAAAATCTAATACTACCCTTCCGTTTGAGTCTGGCTCAGCCGTATAAAGAAATCTTCCAGCCCCATAAGTTTCTACGCCGCTCGTTTTATCGGCAAAGATTATAAAGAACTGATTTCCTTCCTGTATAACATCCAGCTTATAGGATTCTCCATCTTTATCAAATAATAACGAGCCAGGGCATGTGTCCTCTTCAACGGTTCCAATTATAGTTGGTATAGAAATAATTTTAGGCGGATCATATTTTATAAATGTGGCGTTGAATTTCCAGTCTTCATCAATTGGGTAAACCTCTGTTCCGTTAAATTCTTTTACAAGATCGGCATCCAGATTTCGTAGTCTTATTCCATACCTGTCGCCTCTTTTAATTACAAACCATCTTAAAAACCCAAGCTCCAGTATGGTTGTATTCCCGGACATATCGTTTTCTAAAATCATTTCTTTTACTGGCTTTCCACCTGATGCTACTTTAACTCCAGGTTCTATTTTTACTGAGACCACACTATCTTTTAAAGTAAATATGCCAACCAGGCCGGGAGCTTTTCCTTTTGGAAAAACAATATCGTTACCGGGATTTGTGCCAAATGTATTTTCCCCGGGTTTAAGCCAGTAAAGACCCGCCAGATTTAACCAGCCATTATCTTTCTTCAGATTTTCTATCCGGTTACTACGCCATTGATTTATCTGATTTATATATTCTGTGCTACCTTTATCTTTATTAGCATCACTGCAACCACTTATTAAAACTGAAAAAATTATCATCAAAAGCAGAGCTGTTGCTCCGGATATTTTTCTTTGTATCATATTTATTCCCGGCTTTAATTAAATGATTAACAAATTTATAATTCTTAATATATAAAAAGTTTAATGCGAAAATTAATAGAATTAATTTTATTCCATTGTTTTATATAAAAAATCGTTATATGTTAAATCAGCTAAAAGACTTATTTTATATGAACTTACTGAAGGTAAATCAACCGATAAATTCAGCTTGAAAAGCCCGGTAGAGATTCATTATGGATTATTCTAAAGGCTTATGTGATTACGAAGATATTTATTAGGTTTCATTATATGTTTTTTATAAATAATGCTGTTATGAAAAAGAGTTGTTTATTACTAATAATTAGTCTTTTATTTTCTCTCTCAATACAAGGGTGCTCAAAGGGGCTAAAACCAGGCAAGGTTAAAAACATCTCACGAATGGACCGGAACAAAAACACCCCTAAAAATAATTATTCCGATCAACAACTCACTCAAATCAGTTTTGATGAATACAGCATCATATTTGCATTTAGTGATATTAATGGAAAAGACATTCTTGCGATAAGTGACACGCTTCCAGACCCAAAACTTTACACTCATACAATTTCAGAAGAAGGAAAAATAATACCTGTAATCTATAATGGGAAAAAATCTGGAGATGAAGAAAAAGAATTCCAACAAGTATATAATAATTTTGCAAATTGCAGCGGATATTTATTTGAGACAGGCAATCAAAAGGTCGACTATAAAAATGTAAATATTTTAATGACTGATAATTTTTTAAAAGAAAGGAAATATATCAAGAACTTAAAACATGAGAAAAAGCCACTTGATAAAAGTATTCTTGATTCTCTCGAATCTCAAATGGGCAAGAAAATAAAAAACTCGTTCCCCATTGCTAAAATTGATAACAAGGGAAGTTTATACGCAGTTAATTATGAGTTATCAGGAGACACGGCACTGTTTTCATTTGTCTTTATCACTTCCGGCAACTTACTTATCAAAGACAATTATGGTGAATATGATCCGGGCGGAACATGGAGAGCAGGCGATAATGGTTACGTAAAGCCCGGAATGTTTGAAGTGCTTGCAGCTTTTCAGGGCAAAGATGGAATCGAGTTTGCGATTGACTGGAAAGGAAGCGAGGGCGATTATATTGAGTACCTTGTAGAAAACGGCAATGTACTCGAAATGACAAAAAATGAATATCGATATACATTGCCGAATTAGAAATTATTTCTCAAATACTACAGAATCAGATTTTGCCCCCAGATTTGTAAGTGTATTCGTTATGTCTTTAACAAATGGATCCGGTCCGCAGACGTAAAAATCCTGTTCAAAGTTATTAATCTTTTGTTTTAAGAACTCTTCGTTTATTCTACCATGATCATATTTATCGTTTTTTTCTTCGGTAAGAGTATTGTAAAAATTATTCCCCAATATATTTTGAAATTCATCTTTTAAGATTATATCTTTTTCTGTTTTATTGGAAAATATCAGGCGGTTTCCATTAAGTTTATCCTCTTTCTGTAATTGTCTGAATATCGCAATAAAAGGAGTTACACCGGCGCCGCCCGCAATAAAAACTCCCTGTCCTTTATAATTTATCGCACCCCAGACATCTCGAATTATCAACTCATCTCCCTCTTTAACTTTTCCCAGCTCTTCTGTTACACCGTGATGATCAGTATAAACTTTAATTGTAAATTCAAGCAGGGGCCAATCGTTTAAGCCGGTAAATGTGAATGGACGCTTTTCATCTTTGAGTAATTTTTTATTAATGGATGCTTCGGTTGCCTGCCCCGGTGTAAAACTGTATCCCTCAGGTTTTGAAACTGAAAATCTTCTTACATCATGAGTTACGTTTTCAACTTTTAATACTTTTACAATATGCTCTTTCATATTAATTCTCTTTTTGTTGTTAAGGGTAACTTTTATATAAAGTTAAGCACTCAAAACAACAATGTAAATACAAAAAATGGTTTTCAAAGCTGATTCAATATAAATAATCTTAATAGAAATTCTTATCTTTGAATAATTCATTTCTTAAAATTAAATACGATGTTAAAATGAGCGCAAAAACAGGTGTTTTGCTAATTCAACTTGGCACTCCGGATAGTCCTTCTGTACCGGATGTGAGAAAATATTTAAGAGAATTCTTAAGCGATGAACGGGTGATTGATATTTCCTGGCTTGCAAGAACCTTGCTTGTGAATTTAATCATTGCGCCATTCAGGGCCCCGAAATCTGCAAAAATTTATCAGCAGCTCTGGACAGAAAAAGGTTCTCCACTCCTTTATTACAGTGAAAATCTTCAAAAAAAATTACAGAAAGTAATCGGCGATGATTTTGAAATTGAACTCGCAATGAGATATCAAAGCCCTTCTATGGATTCTGTTCTTGAAAGAATGAGAAACAAACATTATAACAAAATAATTATTCTTCCCCTGTTTCCTCAATATGCTTCAGCTACAAACGGTTCTGCGATTGATAAAGCTATGAAAATAATAAGGAAATGGTGGGTAATTCCGGATATAAAAATTATCAGCCAGTTTTTTGATGATGAAGGTTACATAAACTGCTTTGTTGAAAACGCAAAGAAACATAAAATTGAAGAATATGATCACGTGTTGTTCAGTTATCACGGACTTCCGGAAAGACAGGTGGATAAAGTTTATGATGACGGTAAGCCATGCTCTGATCACAATTGCGAAAATGAAATTACGGAAGACAATAAATTTTGTTACAAAGCAACCTGTTATGCAACCACACGATCACTAGCTGAAAGGCTCAATATTCCTAAGGAAAAATATACTGTTTGCTTTCAATCACGTCTTGACGATAAATGGCTGAAACCTTTCGCCGATAAAACGGTAATTGAAAAAGCAAAAGAAGGGGCGAAAAAACTACTGGTTTTCAGTCCAGCTTTTGTAGCAGATTGTCTTGAAACAACAATTGAAATCGGTCACGAATATCAACAGCTATTAGTTGAAAACGGTGGAGAAAAAGTACAACTTGTTGAAAGCCTTAATGATTCCGATTCCTGGGTTAATGCTGTTAAAAATTTAATAATTGCAAAGTCAAACCAATAATGTCGCCAAAAGAATTAATAAGAAAATGGGTTGATGCCTTTAATAAAGCTGATGCAGATAAACTCGCATCCTTTTATTCTGAAAATGCAATAAATCACCAGGTTACCAATGAGCCGGTAAAAGGAAAAGAAGCTATCCGGAATATGTTTATGACAGAATTTTCAAATGCTAAAATGACCTGCATTGTAGAGAATATATTCGAGGATGCAAACTGGGGAATTTTAGAATGGAAGGACCCTTTGGGTTTAAGAGGCTGCGGGTTTTTTAAAATTGAAAATGATAAAGTAGTTTTTCAACGTGGTTACTGGGATAAATTGTCTTTCTTAAGACAACACCATTTGCCCTTGCCGAAAAAATAATGTAGAGACGCAGCGTGAAGCGTCTCTACAAAACATATTAATCTCCTCTTGAAACTCCTGCGCCGCCGCTCAAACTTGTGTTGCCCAATGAAACATTTCCATAGTAATATAATCTTGAGCCGCCGCTCTGATCGGAATTTAAGGTGCCATCCATGTTTACCCACACAGTTGAACCACCTGAAAGATCTGCGTTAACATTGATGACAGCAAAATTTTTCAATTTAATTTTACTTCCTCCCGAACCATCTGCGCTGAGGTTTTTTCCTTTACCTGAAAGTTCAATCCAGCTGCCACCGGATGTTTCCACGTTTAAATTGCCACAGGTCAATGTTCCTCTTAATTCTGCGCCACCGGATGTCTCAGCACTAAATGACTTTCCATCAACATTCATTGAAATATTTCCTTCCGCTCCGCCGCTCAAATCAATTGCAGTTAATTCGGGCATAGTAATTTTTACTTCAACATCACCTCTCCTGTGATGGCCGAACCACCCCCATCCGCTTCTGTCGTAATAAATATCAAGTGTCCCGTTTCTTTTTTCAACCATTAAATCCTCAAAATCTTTTTCATCACCCGTAATAGTAATAGAATAATTATTGGATTGAGTTACAGTAACGTGCATTCCGCTTCCGACAGAAACACCTGTGAAATCTTTAATGCTGTACGTTTTTGTTTTCTCCCCTGCATAGGCTGATGATGCTAAAAATACAAACATCAATAATGCTAGTGGAAATAGAATCTTTTTCATTTTATTTATCTCCAAGTATTTTATGAAATTTCCAGATGTGTCTATAAAAGTTTAGACTTAATTTATTGAAAAAAGGTTGCGGTGTATATAAATTTATTATGGCCGGTAGATTTGGTGTGATATGTGGATTAGACTAATGACAGATTCCAACAAATTACTTTGTGCTTTTAAGCTTCATTTATCAACTTTTTACCAATAGTAAAGAATAGAATCTGGGATAAAACGAGACTCCCCTTTTAAGAGAGCCTCCCAATAATCTTATTTTATTTTCACAAACTTTGTGTCCGGCCAGGGAACTGATGCCAGAGTAATTGAAATGATATTGTCGTCTTTTTCATTTTTCTCAATTATAATTTTTGATTTGAACGCAACCATATCTGCAATCAAAAAGTCTTTTTGTGGTTCTGTAATCTTTCCATTCAGATTGCCAATATTTGCTGTAAGAAATTGTCCGCGGTACCATATCTTCAACGTTCCTAAATCTTCATTGTAATAAGTTCCAGTCAAATTACTTCTTTCTTTTTTTGTTAAGAAATCCTGCTCGTCTTTTTTAACGGTAGCTTTCTCTCTGCTTTTATTAATGCGTTCTTTATACGCTGCGTATTCTTTCTCCGCTATCTGATCTGCGTCTTTTTTTCCGCTTAATAAATTGTAAGCATAATCAGCAACAAGGTCCGGTAGAAAGAAACCTTCGCCGTCATCGTTAACAAATCCCGCCACACCAATTTTATATTTTGGCATAAATGATATGTGAGATCTGAAACCCGCATACCCGCCAAAATGATGGATTAAAAGATCATCGTTATAGTCAGATAAATACCAGCCGAACCCATAAGCAAATCTCTTGTAATTATAAAAAGTCTTCGAGAGATCGATCTGCGCTGAATGCATTTCATTCATTGATCTTTCAGAAACAATTTGCCGACCGTTAAATTCCCCGTTATTAACATTAAATAAAAGCCAGTTTGCAGCATCTTTAGCTGTTGTTATTATGCCGCCGGCAGCATGCATAGTTTTATCAGTTTTAATGTATTCCAGCTTTCCAGCCTTTCCATCTATAACGGTATAAGGCTGAGCAAGTTCAGTATTTGAATAAGAAGAGACATATGCGTGAGTTGAATTCATCCTGAGCGGTTTAAATATTTTTTCTTCAAGAACATCCTGCCAGGGTTTACCTGTTAATTTATTAATGATTAACCCGGTTAATACATAACCTAAATTTGAGTAGCGAAACGAGTGTCCTTTAAAAATACTTTTATTAAACAATTTTAAAATTAAACTATCTGTTTGATCGCCGGTAAAGGCCGTTCGTAAAACCACAGGTATATTTTCAATTCCTGATCTGTGTGTTAGTAAATCACGGATGCTGATTGTTTCTGCGGATAACGGCGAGTTAAATTTCAATGCGGGCAGATAGGTACTAATCGGCGCGTCCAGATCTAACACACCTTCATCAGCTAATATTTTTGCAGCGGTTCCCACAAAAGATTTTGTTGCTGACGCTATATAAATTGGGGTTTCATTTGTTAATGGTAATTTATTTTCTACATTTCTGTAACCGTATCCTTTTGAAAATAGAATCTTGTTTCCATGAACAATTGAGAGCGAAAAGCCCGCTTTATAATTTGTCTCTTTTATAACTTTTTGAATAAAAGAATCGATTTTATTTGAAAATTCTACGGTCTTTGAGTCTTTACTGACTTCAATCCTGCTGCCGGAAAAGATAATAACAGCCAGAATACCGGCTAAAAATGACAATATTCGCAGAAATTTGAAGGATTTATCCTGAAATGACATGGGAACTCCAGTTAGATATTACTTTAGCTACAGGGTTTTGACGGGAGAAGATTCAGATTGGTTACACTAATTATGAATTATTTTCTACTTCTTTTACTTCAACACCGAACAGGTTCATAACTTCGCTGCTAAAGTTTATAAGGAAATGCATAATTTTTTCAGGTGATTCAAAATTGTTTACAAGCACAAGTTTCATTACATCTTTTTTCTGATCAAACTTAATCTTGTCTTTATATTCATCCAGAATAAATCTCATCAGTTCAACAAACTTAATTTTGTAATAATCTTCCTTTTCACCTCTCGGAAGAATAATAAAAATATTATTCCTTTGAATAATTACTCTTTCGAATAATGCATATGATGCATAATATCTTAAAGTTGCGGCGGAAATCAGGCGGTTAACTATTGTTGGAACAGGGCCAAATCTGTCTTTCATTTCTTCACGCAATTCATCGATTTCCTGCAGAGTTTTTACGGAATAAAGCGCTGTATAAAAATTAAGTCTGTCCATCTGCTCAGGCATGTATTCCTGAGGAATTCCTATTTCGAAAAATGTATCGAGCGTTGGCTCTGTTCTTTCTTCCTGTTTCGGTAAATCTTTAAATACTTCTTTAAATTCCTGGTACTTCAATTCTTCTACGGCCTGGTTTATTAATTTTATATAAAGATCAAAACCAACATCGTTTATAAATCCGCTCTGTTCTTTCCCCAAAAGATTTCCCGCTCCACGAATTTCCAGATCACGCATTGAAATATTAAAACCCGATCCGATTTCAGTAAATTCTTCTATTGCCTGCAATCGTCGTAAAGCTTTTTTATTAATTCTGCTAAGAGAAGGAACAATAAAATATGCAAATGCCTGCCTGTTCGATCTTCCCACCCTTCCGCGAAGCTGATGAAGCTCTGCAAGTCCGAATCTATCGGCACGATTAACAATTATCGTGTTCACATTAGGGATATCAATTCCTGACTCAATAATTTTCGTTGAGATCAAAACATCAAATTTCTTGTTGAGAAAACCATGAATAACATCCTCAAGTTGTGATGGTTTCATTTGTCCGTGTGCCACAGCAATTTTAACATCCGGCATATATTTGCGGATATATCCTGAAAGTTTGTCTATCGACTGCACTCGGTCGTGAACAAGATATATCTGCCCGTTTCTTTTTAACTCTGTTGTTATCCATTCTTTTATTTTAAAGATATCAAAAGTAGAAACGTGCGTATAAATCGGTTGGCGATTTGGAGGAGGTGTTGCAATTATTGATAGGTCTCTTGCTCCTAGTAGAGATAAATTTAAAGTCCGTGGAATGGGTGTAGCAGTAAGCGTAAGTGTATCTACATTAACTTTTAAGGAACGTAATCTTTCCTTTGCAGTAACACCGAAACGATGTTCTTCGTCTATTATCAGCAGCCCTAAATCTTGAAATTTTATATCTTTAGAAAGAATTCTGTGCGTTCCTATTAAAACATCCACCTGCCCGGCTTCAAGGTTCTTTACAATTTCAGTCTGTTCTTTTTTGGTCTGGAACCTTGAAAGAGCTGCAACACGAACAGGAAATTGTGAGAGCCTGTCAGTAAAAGTATTAAAATGCTGTTCTGCTAAAATCGTTGTAGGCACAAGAACTGCAGCCTGTTTGCCATCCTGAATAGCTTTAAATGCAGCACGCACTGCGATTTCTGTTTTCCCAAATCCCACATCCCCGCAGACAAGTCTGTCCATCGGGTTTTCCGCTTCCATGTCACCCTTTACTTCTTCAGTGACTTTTTCCTGGTCGGGTGTATCTTCGTAAAGGAATGATGCCTCAAGTTCTTTCTGCCAGACTGTATCAGGATTAAATTGATATCCTTTCGTAGCTTTTCTTTTTGCGTAAAGTTCTATTAACTCGCGCGCAGCTTCCTTAATTTTTTTCTTCGTTTTATGCTTAGTATTTTCCCACACGCCGGTACCAAGTGTGGAAAGCGTGGGGGCTAGTCCGGCAGTATCTGTTTTGTTTGATGAATATTTTTTTACAAGCGTCAGATAATTAAGATTAACGTAAACCACCCCGCCTTCCGCAAAAAGAATTTTCATTGATTCCTGGTCGACTTCACCAATCTTTATTGTTTGAAGTCCGACATATTTGCCTATTCCATAATCTTCGTGAACAACAAAATCACCTTTTTTAATTGAAGCGAAAGCTTTCGATTTTGATTTTTTATACTTGCGCGAAGTTGATGTTTTAGTCCGGTACGGTTTGTTGAATATCTGGTAGTCTGTAAGAATTAATATTTTTTCTTTTTTATGCAGGAATCCTTTTTTAATCGCTAGTGTTTCAATTTTAACCTTGCCGCTCTCCAACAATTCTGCTAATTCATCTTTGAATTCTGTTAACAGATCTACTAATCTTGCTGATTGTAATTCGTTTTCAGCTGTAATTGTGATTGAAAAACTTTCAGAAGAATATTGCTTAAGTGTATTGAAAAGAACTTCATAGTTACCGTTTATTGTAGGAGCTTCTGATAAGCCAAGTTCTATTCTATTATTGCTTCCGGCGAGATCTTCCTCAATAATCCATTTGGTATTTTCTCTGGAAAATAATTCCCCTGCGTCAACTTTACTTCCCTTTTTTTCCTCTTCGGCTTTTTCCCGGACGATAACATTTTCTGCTTCATCCGGAACATCATCTGCGGGCATTTCAGAGAAATCCTCTGTATCAATTTTTTCTACTGGTTCTTCAGGATTAAAAACATTTATCTCTTCATCATCCAGGTTCTCGATTTCAAAGGAAGAAACCATGAACAGGGGGTTTTCTAGAAAACTGAATATATCTGAGGAATTGGCATAAGTGCTTTTATTTTCATTGGTTATGGCGCCTGCCAGAGTTGTTTCACCAATAGCTTCTATTGACCTCTGGCTTTCCGGGTCGAAGTAACGAATTGACTCGAGAAAATCCCCGTCAAATTCCAGGCGAACGGGATTCTTTTCGCTGTACGACCAAAAATCAATTATAGAACCACGTACTGAGAAATCACCGGGAGCTTCAACAAATTTGTCCTTCTGATAATTTAATAAGTTAAAATATTCTATGAGATCATCGTAGGTTAAATTTCCTCCCATTTCAATCTTAGTAGTATTCTGATCAATATTTTCTTTGGATGGAAATCTGTGATTCAATAATTCATATGTTGAAACAAGAATATTTTTTTCCCTTTTTGAAATTGCTGTTATTTTTTCCTGAAGGATTTCAGGTTTAAATTCTGTAATGCTGATCAAATGTTTTTCCAGATCCAGAACACTTAATTCCACACAGAATTCATTTACAGATTGAACATCCGGGAAAAGGATAATCAATTGTTTTTCTTTTTCTATTAATTTCTTTGCTGCAAAAACTTTTGATGATCCGAAAAGCGGTGAGATAAAAAGATTGCTCTTATCCTTTAAAACACTATTAATTTCTTTAACAAAATTACTTTCGGAAATTTGTTGAGCTAAGTTATTCTTCATAAAATATTAAAAATATCTTTGCGGCTTAGCGTCCCCGTCTACCGTCAGGCAGGTCCGCGGTTATTTTTTCACCGCAAAGTCGCAGAGGCGCAAAGTTAAAACTGATATCCAAAATTCAATGTGTAAACAGGTTGGTTTTCTCTGAAATTAAATCCAACTGAGTAAACTGGTTTATTCTTTTTTTCACTTAGCTCTTTTTGACCAGGATTATTTGTCGGATGATTTACCACAAGCCTGCCTATAAAATAGCCGACAGCTCCACCCATTATAACATCAGAAACCCAGTGCCTATCATGATACAGTCTTGCGTAAGAGACAAGTCCTGCCGCACCGAACCACCCAGCCTTCCAGAAAATATTATCAACCTGGTGAGCCATAACTGTTGAAAAGGCAAAAGCCACCGTCGCGTGCCCCGAAGGAAAGGAAACTTTATCATCAGAGACACTGAAAGGATGAAAATCGGAATGTCCTCTTTGTGTGTATGGCCTGCTTCGGCCGATTAGACTTTTTAATGTTACGGTTATAATCCCAGCATAAATTAGTGATTCACCAAGCTGCAAACCGACATTCCTTATTCTATCATTATCTGTCAGCAATCCCACACCATAAATGCCTGCAGTTGCAATCACTGCATATTGAGTCTTATAATATTGGTCAATATCAAATAAATCGTTTTTAAAATTTGTATGATCCTGCTGTGAAAATTTGCGAACCGTATTATCAAGGAAGAAAGTTCCGCCAACAACGCCGGTAGTAATTGCAAAATTTGTCCAATCCCCGGAATCAAAGTTAAAAGGAGCTGTAAAAACCGATCCCCCCACTTTTAGAAAATCCCCTATGTCGCTCCCGACTTTATCGAATACCTGCGCACTTGAAACTGAAGTGAAAAAGATCAGTCCCGAAATAATAGAAATTAATTTTGTCTTCATATTTACCGAATTGTTTAAAACCACAAAAGGGGTTCAGACAATGAACCCCGGAATTATCTTTTAAAGATATATATTTTTAGAATAATAAAAACTGCAGCCAAATTACTATTTAGCAATCAGAGCAAAAAGTAAAAAATTTAGTTATCTAAGTGTCCTGGATCTCACTTCAGATCAATTGCTTTTCTTACAAACCCATCAGATTTTTGTAATCTTGCCTTTGCTTCTTCTGCTGAAACATTTGCCTTCATCATCACCAGTGCTGTTTTAACGTGTCCGTCTGCTTTCTTCAAAACATCCGCTGCTTCATCATAATTTATCCCGGTAATTGTCATTACTATCCTTTTCGATCGTTCAACTAACTTCTTATTAGTCATCTGCAGATCGATCATCATATTCTCATAAACTTTGCCGAGCCGTATCATCGAAGCAGTGGTGAGCATATTTAAAACGAGTTTCTGCGCAGTACCACTTTTCATCCTTGTTGATCCCATTATTACCTCAGGTCCGACATAAGGACAGATTGCAACATCGACTTCTTTGATATTAAATTCTTCACGCGGATTACAGGTAAGATAAAGAGTTTTAGCTCCGAGTTCTTTCGCTTTCTTAACCGCGCCTATTACATAAGGTGTTCTCCTGCTGGCGGCAATTCCACAAACAACATCTTTCGAATTAACTTTTGCCGCGATCACATCCTTTGCACCGTTTTCTTCCAGATCCTCGGCTCCTTCCTGTGCGCGGAACATCGCTTCCTTTCCGCCTGCAATAAATCCCTGGATCAATTCCGGATCAGTTCCAAAAGTTGGGGGACACTCAGACGCATCAACAACCCCGAGCCGGCCGCTTGTACCGGCACCAAAATATAAAAGCCGCCCTTCATTTTTAAGAGCGGCTACAATTAATTCAACTGCCTGTTCTATATATGGCAGTTCTTTTTCAACCGCCAGCGGAACAGTTTTATCTTCGTTATTTATTATTTTTAATATTTCTGAAGTTGAGCCCGCGTCTATATTCATAGAATTTTTATTGCGCTGCTCCGTATGTAGTTTGCTTATTTCTGCAAAAAGATCTTTTGCATCATCAGCAGAACTCATTTATTTAACTCCAGCAATATCAATTTCTTGCCTTTTTGATTTCTTACATTTGTCGGTTTGTATGAAAGATCATAAATGGTTGACTTCTTAATGTAAGCTTTATATTTCAATTCTGCTTTTTTGTATTCTTCTGCCAGGTCACCACCTTTAACGGCAATCAGGTAAGCCTTGTTTTTTATTAAAGGCAAAGCATAGCGAAACAAAATAATTAGTGGAACCGTTGCCCGGCTTGCAACCAGATCAAAAGTATCAGAATAATGAGCAATAAACTCCTGACTTTCGACTCTCTCGTTTTCAGCAACAACGTTGCTTAATTTCATTTTGTCTATAAATTCCTGGACAGCCTGAATTTTTTTCCCGGTTGAGTCAACCAGGACACCTTTCATTTCCGGACGCATAATTGCGAGCGGTATCCCCGGGAACCCTCCCCCTGTGCCAACATCCAGAAAATTATAACATTTTTCAGGAATGTATTTGCTGATATAAGAAGAAATAAAGACGTGGTTTTCAATTATTTTTTTCGCATCACGTCGTGAAATTAAATTTACACTTTCATTTTTTTCAACTACAAGATCAGCAAAATAGGCCATCTGCTGTGCTTTCATTGTATCTAGGTTTAGTCCGTTTTCCCAGTAGAATGAGAGTAGTTCTTTCTGAAATTCATTCTGGACGTCAATCATTTAACCCCTCTAAAATTAGTTTTTTAAATATACCAATAAAATAGAAATATCTGAAGGAGTAACCCCTGATATCCTTGATGCTTGTCCTATTGAACGA
>Ga0209919_1001018_pt1 | contig 13925 bp, 13 predicted proteins | sample SalPon2A_C_D2_MG_FD_185721 | JGI IMG/M metagenome (GOLD analysis project Ga0209919, IMG submission 185721) | Soil microbial communities from South San Francisco under conditions of wetland restoration - Salt Pond MetaG R2A_C_D2_MG (SPAdes)... | ecosystem: Environmental > Terrestrial > Soil >... | reverse complement strand
AACCTGCTGCCGATACCGCATATTGTCGAAGATGCGGCCCACGGTCGGCGTAGCCGTCCCGGCCATGATCCCCAGAATGACCAGAACCGCCAAAAGTTCAAAAAGGGAAAACCCCTTGGCTCCCATGAACAGCTGCCCATTTCGGTGACTAACCCTGAAACTCATCCGGCGATGTCATTGATGCTTAAGATTACGGAAAGCATGGAGATGACCACATAGCCTGCAACCAAGGCGATGCACAGGATAAAAATCGGTTCGATCAGGGCAATTATCCGCTTGGTCTTCATCCGCAGACTATCTTCATAGTGGTCGGCAATCTGTCCACATACCTGCCCAACCTTGCCGGAATCCTCGCCGATTGCCAGAAGATCACCGGCCAGATCTGGAAGCAGGCCGGCCCCCTTCAACTTAAGACCGACCCGCTGACCTTCCTTCAGCGCGGTAGTAGCCTGATTCAGCAAACGCTGAAACTCCCGGTTGCCGGCTACCCCGCTGCTGATTTTCAAGGCCGTGGCCAGATGGACGCCGTTGTTGACCAGCACCTCCAAGGTTCGGAATATCCTGGTCGTCTCCAGATCGCCGACGAAGGAAGAGATCACCGGCAAGCGGATCGACATCCGGTCCAGGGTTTCCCGGCCCTGCTCGCTCCGGAAATACTGAATAAGGAGAAGGGGAATTCCGCCCAACATCATGAGTGTGACGACAAGATGATCGCTTATAAATCCGGCCGTATCGATCATGATCCTGACATTGAACGGCAATTCCTGATTCATTCCTTCGAACAGAAGCTCAAAGCGAGGCAGGATGGCGGTTACCAGAATAATTACCGCCGCAAAACCGACGAACAGTAGAAAGGCCGGATAAATCGAGGCCGAAACGATAAATTTCTTCAGTTCCTGGGAGGTCGCCTGATATTCGGCAATCCTGGTCAGCATCGCCGACAGGATGCCGCCTTCTTCACCGGCCCTGACGATGCTAACATACATCGGCGAAAAGAATTTCGGATATCCGGCCAGGGCCTCCGAAAAAGAGCTGCCTTCCTTGAGTTTCCTTTCCAGGTCTCCGACAAACCCGCTGAATGCCGCATTATGACTGTGCTGCTTGATGGTCCGCAAACATCTGTCCAGTGACAAACCCGCCCCCAACAGCAGGGAAACCTGCTTGGTAAAAAAATCGATATCCTGTCGGGAGACCCGTTCACGCCTGAACCCCTTGAAAGAGATACGGCTTTTGCTCTCAAAGGCCCGGCGAATTTCAATGGGACGCAGGCCCGATTTGAGAAGCCTGGCGGCAACCGCCTCGCGGTTCGACTCGTCGATGGTACCCCGCTTTATGTTATTGGTGGAATCCTGGGCTATATAACTGAACAATGGCATTTAATATCACCTGCCGGTAACTCGGATAACCTCGGCCAGAGAGGTTATCCCTTGTCGGGCCTTAATTAAACCGTCCTCATACATCGTTATAAAACCGCTTTCCCTGGCGATCTTCTTCAAATCAGACATATCGCTGCCCCTTTTGGAAACCCCCATGGAGGAGATCGCTCTGGCCAAGGCCTCGTTGACCACCAATAGTTCGTACAAACCGACCCGGCCCGAATAACCGCTGTTACCACAATGGTTACAACCCCGGCCCTCATAAAGATTGAAATCTCCTTCCATCGGCACTACCCCGAGGACCTCCGATGCAAGCCCCTTGTTTTCCTTGCAGACCGGGCAGATCCTCCTGACCAGCCGCTGACCGAGTACGGCCCGCAGCGAGGAGACCAGCAGAAAACGCTCGATACCTAGATCAACCATCCTGGTCACGGCCGAAATTGCATCGTTGGTATGAAGGGTGCTGAACACCAAATGGCCGGTCAATGAGGACTGGACCGCGATCTCGGCGGTCTCCAAATCGCGGATCTCGCCGATCATGATTACATCCGGATCCTGGCGAACGATCGAGCGCAGCCCCTTGGCAAAGGTGAGATCGATTTCCGGGCGTACCTGGATCTGGTTGATCCCCTTCAACTGGTACTCCACGGGGTCTTCGATGGTTATGACCTTATTGGTTTCATTGCTGATCTGGTTCAGGGCGCAATAAAGGGTGGTGGTCTTGCCGCTACCGGTCGGACCGGTGACCAGGATAATACCGTCCTGGATCTTAAGGGTTTTTCTGAACAGCGCTTCCATTTCAGGCTGCATGCCGAGATGGTCCAGATCGAGAATGATCGAGGCCTTCTCCAGAATACGGATGACGATCCCCTCCCCGTAGACGGTGGGCAGGGTCGAAACCCGCAGGTCGATTTCCTTGCCCGAGATCCGCATGCCGATCTTGCCGTCCTGAGGCAACCGCCTTTCAGCGATATCCAGGGCCGCCATCAGTTTGATCCTGGAGATGATCGCGGCCTGGAGATGATGGGGCGGGCTCTCGAAATCCTGTAGAATGCCGTCAACCCGGAAGCGGACCAGTAGCCCCTCTTCATGGGGTTCCATGTGAATATCACTGGCCCGGCGCCCTACCGCCGCATCGATCAGACCATTGACATACTTGATGACCGGCGCTTCCGAGGCCATATCCTTGAGCCGGTCCACATCAGACTCGTCGACCAGCAGGTTGTCGTTGTCGGCATCGCCAAAACTGACTCCGTACTCACCGGCCATGATTTTCTTGAGGGATGTTTCCGAAATCAACCGCACCTCATAGTCATTCGGAGAAAGGATGTCCATGGCTGCAAAAAGATCGCCGTCGGTCGGATCGCTGACCAGGAGAAGCTTCTCAGCCTCACCCCGATGAATCAAGGCGAACGGGTGGCTACGATGAAAAAATTCCGAAACTTCAGGAACGACAAATTCATCATCGGGGCCGGGAACAAAAAGCGGCAAGGTAAACTGCTCGGCAAGGATGCCGACAATGTCGTCCTCACTGACATAGCCCAAGGTGACCAGGATCTCGCCGATTCTGGTCGAAACCGAGGCCTGGTGGGAAAGCGCCCTTTCAAGTTGCAGGGGTTCGACCTTGCCGGCACCGACCAGCATTTCGCCGATCAACCGCCGCTCTCCCGGAAATACCAGTTCGTTCATCAATATGCCTCTATACAATTCTCAGGGTCCCGACCGGAAAGTCCGCCCACCGACACCGATAACCATTCAATTTAAAAGGAAAATCATACTAAAATCTCATACTTTTAGCGAGGTATTTGTCTTGCCGTGCCAATAAAGAAATGTAACCATGGCAATCGGTAATGCCAATTAGGTTTGACTTCAATTGGCCGCTCCGGTAGATTTTCGACTGAGGCTAACCATAAACCGCCAAAGGAGAAGGTATGAATGACTGCATTTTCTGCAAGATCGTTTCGGGTGAAATTCCGGCCAACAAGCTCTATGAAGACGATGAGATGCTGGCCTTTTTCGATCTGCACCCCCAGGCTCCGACTCATTTTCTGGTAATTCCTAAGAAGCACATCAAAGGACCGGGATCAATGGAGGAGCAAGACGCCGGTCTGATCGGCGGCATCATCAAAAAGGCCGGCGACCTGGCCCGAGAACATGGCATAGGCAGCGGCTTTCGCTTGGTGATGAATAACGGAAGCGATGCCGGCCAGACAGTATTTCACATCCACATCCATGTTTTGGGCGGGAGGCAGATGAACTGGCCGCCGGGCTGATAAAAATTCTCATTCCCGCGAACGGAGCGACAACGGTTGAACGGAAATAATTTCATCTGAATCGAAAATGACAGGAAAATTTTTATAGCCATGCCACCTGGAATAGTAGCTTTGATCGGGCGACCGGACAGCGGCAAGACCACCCTGCTCGAAAAACTGATCCCGGAGCTGAATCGGCGGGGATACCGGGTCGGCACGGTCAAGCACCACGTCCACCGTTTCGAGATGGACCGGGAAGGCAAGGACACCTGGCGCCACAAGCAGGCAGGCGCCAGGGTGGTGGCCCTGTCATCGCCTACCGGTCTCGGCATAATTCGCGATGTCGACCACGACCCGGCAATCGAGGAACTGATCGACCGCTATTACTACGATGTCGACCTGGTGATCGCCGAGGGCTACAAGGCAACAACCCTGCCGAAAATCGAGATATTCCGCAGTGAGACCCATGACTCTCCCTTGGAAAATCGTGACGAAACCTGGATCGCCATGATCAGCGACCGCAATGCCGCTCCCGACTTGCCCAATCTGGACTTGGCCGACGTCCCGGCTATCGCCGATTTTTTGGTCGAAAACTTCATCGACAAACCAGTTCCTCCGGCGACCACCCTGCTGGTAGACGGCAAGCCGGTTCCCCTAAATAGATTTGTCGAATCGTTTATCGGCAAGGCCGTCGGAGGGATGACCGCTTCCCTAAAGGGATGCCGTGATGCCCGGGAGATCACCATTACCATCCGCACGGACCAGGACGATGCGGAAAAATGACATCACCGGGGTTCTTCTGGCCGGCGGCAAAAGCAGTCGCTTCGGTTCCAACAAGGCCCTGACCAGACTGCCGGACGGCTTTCTGATCGAATATCCCGCCGAAGTCCTGGCCGAGCTGTTCGCAAACCGGCTGTTGATCACCAACACCCCTGAGGAGTACGATTTTCTGGGCTGGCCGACGGCCGGCGACATCTATCCGGACTCAGGCCCTCTGGCCGGAATCCATGCCGCTCTTAAGTCGGCTACAACCCCGGCAATCTTCGTGACCGGCTGCGACATGCCTTTTCTAAATAAAAGACTGATTGAACACCTATGCAGCCTGATCGAAGGGTATGACGCGGTCGTGCCCAGGACCGACAATGGGCTGGAACCGCTTCACGCTGTCTACCATCGAAGCATCATTGCCGTGATCGAAAGAAATCTGGACCAGGGCAACCGGAAGATCCATAAAATATTCGCCGAACTTAAGGTCAGGGAAATCAACGAGACTGAAATATTGACCGTGGTCGACAACCTGGACTCATTTCGCAACATCAACACCGTCAGCGATCTACCCAAATAACATGAGCCCCACTCTGACCCTTAAAGAAGCGCAGCGTTTGATACTTGATCTTGCCGAACCGACGCCGGCCGAAGAGATTTCCCTGGATTGCGGTTTAGGAAGGGTAACCGCGGAGGCGCTCCGGGCCGAACTGCCGGTGCCGTCCTTCAACCACTCCACCCGCGACGGCTATGCGGTGAAAAGAATTGATCTATTGACTGCAAGCAGCGCCTCCCCGATTTCCCTCGAAGTTAAAGGCGAGATACCGGCCGGATGCACAAACATTCCCGCTCTTACCCGGGGAACAACCCTACGGATCATGACCGGCGCCCCGATCCCACGGGGCAGCGACCTGGTCCTAGCCCAGGAGGACATCGAAAAATCAAACGGCAGGGTCATTGTCGACAGGTTGTCAGCCCCCTGCAACTATATCCGTAGGAAGGGCAGCGATCTTGCCAAAGGCGCCTTAATCGTCGGCAAAGGGTCTATCCTCACCCCGAACCACTTGGCGCTGCTGGCAACCGCCGGCTCCGGCTCGATCAGGGTCCATCGAAAGGCGGGCGTAGCTGTGGTCTGCACCGGCAGTGAACTGGTTCACCGTGAAAAGTCTCCGCTGGCCGGACAGGTAATCAGCAGTAATCGGTTATTACTGGATGGCCTGATTAAAACATTTGGCGGGGTCACAGAATCGCTTAGCACTGCTGCGGACCGGACCGAGGAGATCGTTGCGGAGCTGGATCGACTTATCAAGTCCCGGATCCCCCTGATTATCACAACGGGCGGGATGGGACCCGGCAAATTTGATCTGATGGCGGAAGTTTTCAGCCGTCTGGAAATCACGGCCGTCTACGACTCGTTAAAGGTCAAACCAGGCCGCGCCACCATGTTTGGCGCGAAAGGAGCAAGCCTGCTATTCGCCCTGCCCGGCCCGCCGCCGGCCGTCAAACTGCTCTTTAACGAACTGGTCAAACCTGCCCTTCTGAAAACCAGCGGCATCAAAAGGCCTTCCAACAAAGCAATCAGGGCCGAATTGGTCGAATCCATTCGGCTCAGATCAGGAAAATCCCTGCTCTTAAAAGAAGGCGTTTATTTCAGCAGAAAAGGGAAACTACTAGTCAGACCAGGCGACAAGACAGCAAATAACAATTGCGTTCTGCTACTACCCACAAGACGTAAATGCCTTAAGAAAGGGGAACTAATTACTATTCACCCAACCACCCAGGCGCTCTGAGAAAGAATTTATTTGCGGGATGCCCTGAGCATATAGGGACTGGCCTCCGAACCATGCGGATTGTGACAGTTGAGACATTTTGGCTCGATCTCCTTATCGGAGTGCTGGCTGCCCGTACCCTTGTCATGACAGGTAACACAGAGGCCCTTGCGCTTGACCACAAAAACGCCGCCCTTCCTGTTTGTGCATGAGGGACCGTTCGGGATATGACACATCGTACAGCCATTCACCCCGGCCATTTCGGCCGCAACCGGGCCGTGCATGTATCTGATCGCGGTCAACCTACTATGGCACCCTCCGACCAGACATCCCTGGGCACTGGCCTCACCGATTTTGCCATCGGTTACGAGTATGCAAAAGGTGATCACCAGATAAAGAGACAGGTTAATTCGCATTTATTCCCCCACCACTACAGAAAGATACGGAAAAACTGCTTTCCCCCGAAAAGAGAGGCAGTATAGCGGCATACATTCCGTGATGTCAAATACAATGGCCGGTTGCCACAAGGCGTCGCGATGCTTGATTTATACTGTTTACCATGCTAAAAGTTGCTTTTTCTTAGACAATTAACCCTGACAATATGAAAATCTCCCTGGAGAGATAACAATGCTGGAACTCCGCTTTATCCGTGAAAATCTGGATCTGGTCCTCGAAAAAATGCGTTTCCGGGGCATGGCGACCGATAAGGTCGAAAGGTTTACCGCCATCGACCGACAGCGGCGCGATACCCTTTCCGAGGTCGAAGGACTGCGCAACAAGCGCAAAACCGCCTCACAGGAAATCGGCAGACTGAAAAAAAACGGCGAGGACACCGAAGCCCTGATGGCTGAAATGCGCGAGGTCGGCGAACGGATCAAGGAGTTGGAGGCAAGCCTGCAGAATATCGAGGCTGAGCTTCAGGGAATCGTCATGGAGATCCCCAATCTGGCCAGCGACTCCATCCCCTTCGGCAAGGACGATGCCGATAATGTCGAGATCAGAACCTGGGGAAAGATCCCGCAATTCTCTTTCACCCCGAAGGCCCACTTCGAGTTAGGCGAAGAACAGGGCACCATCGACTTTGAGCGGGCGGCCAAATTGTCCGGCGCCCGTTTCGCCCTGCTTAAAGGGTTCGCATCGCGCTTGGAGCGGGCCCTGATCAACTTCATGCTTGACCTGCACACCCAGGCCCACGGCTACCAGGAGGTGCTGCCGCCTTTTCTGGTCAACACCGAAACCATGACCGCTACCGGCCAGCTGCCCAAATTCGCCGAGGATCTTTTTAAAACGCAAGTTTCCGACCGCGATCTGTGGCTGATCCCCACCGCCGAGGTGCCGGTGACCAACATCCACCGCGACGAAACCCTGGCCGAAAAGGATCTGCCGATCAAATACTGCGCCTACACGCCCTGTTTCCGTTCAGAGGCCGGCTCATACGGCAAGGACACCAGGGGGCTGATCCGGCAACATCAGTTCGATAAGGTGGAACTGGTCAAATTCACCACCCCGGAAAACTCCGAGGCGGAATTGGAAAGCCTGCTGGCCGATGCCGAGAAGGTCCTGCAGCTTCTGGAACTGCCCTATCGGGTGGTGATCCTGTGCAGCGGCGATCTCGGTTTTTCCGCCACCAAGACCTACGATATCGAGGTATGGATGCCGGCCCAGAACAAATACCGGGAAATCTCCTCCTGCAGCAATTTCCTAGATTTTCAGGCCCGGCGCGGCGGCATCCGATACCGCCCGAAAGAGGGCAAAAAAAGTCAGCTGGTCCACACCTTAAACGGCAGCGGCCTGGCGGTGGGCCGGACCCTGGCCGCCATCTTCGAAAACTTCCAGCAGGAAGATGGCACGATCAAGGTTCCCGAAGTGCTGAAACCCTACTTCGAAAACCGGTTTGCTTAAAAAGCACATAATAGAAAAGGGGCGGAAAATTCCGCCCCTTCTTTTTGGTGCAAACTCAAACACTGAAGAGTTTAATCAACAGCTTCGGTTGAATCACTCGACAGGATCGCCAATCTTTTTCAATTCCCCAGACTCCGCATCCAGGGCATAACCCCGGTATACTCCCCCTTCTCCCTCCGATTGCATCCGATCAGCTGCCTCACTGGAAAAAGTCAGAACATCCCCGCCCATTTGAGGTCATAGACACCGCCGGGATATGGGTTGAAGCCTGCAAAACAGGGTCCCTCTTCTCCCTGAAGAAGCCCTTCCAAAGAGCACACACTCAGTTCGGAATGGCCCTCTCCTGCGTTTTCGACAAAGGCCAGATAACGTTTGGAGTGCGAAACAAGCATTTCGTAGATTCCGAAACCGGAGCCAAGGGGGTCGAGTTCAATAATGCGGCCCGCCGAAACCAGGAAAAACCTGCTGATTTCATAATAGGGCGAATGATTAACATTGTTGAGCACGCAGAGTTCCTGCTCTTGTCCCTTCTTGCCGATCGCTTCACAAATAGCCTCCCGGGCCAGCAGACTTTCTTTGTGGGGTTGGACGCAGCCCACAAATAATAACCACGGAACAATTGCCGATAGAACAAAGACCATTCCCCCCCCAATCAGATTGCGGTCCGTGCTCAATCAATAGGGGCACAATATCTAAATCGAACAAAGTCAACTTCCTTCACTTTTTCTTATCCAAAGCCAACTCGATAAGCCGATCAAGAAAGGCGGGAAAATCCAGGCCATATGCCACCGCCGCCTGGGGCAACAAACTGGTCGGAGTCATACCGGGAATGGTATTGGTCTCAAGTATGAAGATCCCCTGATCGTTGACGATCATATCGGTGCGGCTATAGACTTCGAGGTTAAGAACCCTATGGGCGGTCAGAGCATTTTGTTGGGCCTTGGCAGTGGTCTCAGCATCAAAGTCGGCGGGGCAGACCTCCCGGGAGGCACCGGCCTGATATTTCGCCTCATAGTCAAAAAATTTATATTCCTCACCCGGAATTATCTCAACCAGCGGTAAGGCCGTCAGCTCATCGTTACCCAAGACGCCACCGGTTATCTCACGACCTTTGATAAACTTCTCGACCATCACCTGGCTGTCGAACTCAAAGGCCTTGGCTAAGCCTTCTTTCAGTTCCTCGACGGTGGCGGCGATACTCATCCCCAGGCTAGAACCCTGATGGATCGGCTTGATCACCACCGGCAGGCCCAACTGTTCGACGAGTTCGTTCGGAGACTCGATCTGGCTCTTTTCCGCCATCCGCCATTCCGGCACCAGCAAACCGGCCTGGCGATACATGATCTTGGCGATATTCTTGTCCATGGCCATGGCGCTGCCCAAGACCCCGGCGCCCTGATATGGGATGCCGAGCATATCGAGAAAGCCCTGCATGGTGCCGTCCTCGCCGAACGGGCCGTGCAGGAGAATAAAGGCGACATCGATTTCCGCCGAATCGGCCGCCAAGCGGACCAGATCGGTGGCGGGATCATACCGCCTGACCTCATATTTATTCTGATCGAGGACCTTATAGACCTCTTCGCCGCCTTTTAGGGAAACCTCCCGTTCACCGGACCGGCCGCCGGCCAATAATGCCACACACAATTTTTTTTCCATCTATCGGACCTCTTTATTTATCGGATTGCTGGCCAAGCTGAGCCGACTACGCGAAACGAAACCGCTTTTTATGCCGTTATCATACACCCAACTTAGCGACCATTTTTCATAAGGTCAAATTAAAGGGTTTCGCGGCCCACGACAAGATTGTCCGGAAAATATATTTGCAGCGGGCTTCTCTGAGGTTACTATCATCTGCATGGACAAAAAAACCGTAAAAAAGCTGGCCGCAATCGTCGGCAAAGACAATTTGACCACCGCCGGGGAAGACCTGCTCTGCTACTCCTACGACGGCTCATCCTTGGAATTCATGCCGGACGCGGTGATTTTCCCCGCCTCGGCGGCTGAGATCAGCGCCATCATGCGGCTCGCCAGCGCTGCAAGGCTTCCGGTCGTGGTGCGCGGGGCCGGTACCGGCATGACCGGCGGTTCCCTGCCGATAGAAGGCGGTCTGGTCATGGCCATGAGCCGTCTGAATCGGACTATCGAGATCGACCGCGACAACCAAGTCGCCATCGTCGAACCGGGGGTGATCACCGGCCGATTCCAGGAAGAGGTGGAGAGGCTCGGTCTGTTCTATCCACCCGATCCGGCCAGCCGCAAGTTCTGCACGATCGGCGGCAACGTCGGCGAATGCGCCGGCGGCCCCCGGGCCGTCAAATACGGAGTGACCCGCGATTACGTTCTCGGCCTGGAGGCGGTTTTGGCCGACGGCCGGATTATCAATACCGGGGTGAGGACCGCCAAGGGCGTGGCCGGTTACGACCTGACCAGGCTATTGGTCGGCTCGGAAGGCACCCTGGCGATTATCACCAAAATCACCCTGCGGCTCCTGGCCAGACCGGCAAGCAGCACTACCTTTATGCTGCTTTTCGACAGCCTCCGCAGCGCAACCGTAATGGTCAGCAAAATCCTTTCTCGTATAACGCCCTGCACCCTGGAATATATGGACCGCACCGCCCTTAAAGTGGTCGCGGAAGATATCCCGTTTGCCCTTCCAGAAAACACCGAGGCGCTGCTGCTTATTGAACTTGACGGTGATCGGCAAGTGATCGAAATCGAGGCGGGGGAACTGAACGACTTCGTCAATGGTCAACCCGGCCTCCTGCAAATTCGCCGGGCCGGCGACCGAGCCGAAGCCGATCAGCTCTGGTCTGCCCGCCGCGCCATTTCTCCCTCGACCTTCAAGCTCAAGCCCCATAAGATCGGCGAAGACGTGGTTGTTCCCCGAACCCGCATCCCGGAACTGGTCGATTTTACCGAGCAGCTCGCAACCGAAAAAGAGCTGTGCATCCTCACCTTCGGGCACGCAGGCGACGGCAATATCCATGTCAATATCATGCTCGACCGCGCCAACCCGACGGAACTTAGCGCCGCCCAAACCGCCAAGAAACTTCTTTTCGAAAAAGTTATTGAATTGGGGGGCACCATTACAGGCGAGCACGGCATCGGCATCACTAAATCTTCTTTTCTCGGCCGCGAGATCGACAAGCCCACTCTGGCTGTAATGCAAACAATCAAGAAGGCCTTCGATCCCTTGAACATCCTGAATCCAGGCAAGATTTTTACCGAACAAACTTGACTTGATCTGCCCGATAGTCCTAAGTTAATAGAACAACTCCGCCAAAAAAGGTTTGACAACCTGCGGTTAATTCAGATATATATTCGCGTTTCAATTAATGAACCGGTGCGGGATACTGCTTTTAAAGCCCGCTTCACCAGCCCAGCAGGATAGGAGAAGACATGATCACAGTTGATGTAAGAGGCGATGTAGAACAGGCCCTTCGCTTTCTCAAAAAGAAATTGCAGCTCGACGGAGTTAAAAAAGAACTGAAACGCCGAGAGTTCTATGAGAAACCAAGCGCCAAACGTCGCCGCAAACAGGCCGAAGCCAAGCGCAAGATCCGCAAACTGATGAACAGGCCGTCCAGCTGAACCAATTGACCGTGTATTAATCGATCTGCATGAAAAAACCGGGTAAGACCCGATACAGTAAACAGCAACTCAAAATGGGCGGCTCCCATTCCCTTGGGAAAGCCGCCCATTCTTTTGAGAAGGAACTCGAACTGTTCCTCCATTATCTGGCCGGTGAAAGACGCTTGGCCGATAACACCATCAGTTCATACCAGGCCGATCTGGCCGCCTTTTTCTCCCACCCCTCTTTAAAAAAAGTCAAGACGCTCCGCGGCGTCAAGGCTGAGCATATTCGCGCCTACCTTGCTTCCTGCCGTCAAAATGGCATAGCAGCCCGCACCAACGCCAGGAGGATCTCGGCCCTGCGCAGCTTCTTCCGTTTCCTGGTGGGCGAAAAAATCGTCATTGAGGACCCTACCGCGGTCATCGATCTTCCCAAACCCGGCCGCGCCCTGCCCAAGGTATTAAGTGTGGCCGAAGTATCGCAACTCTTGAGCCAGACCGACACCGTCGATCCATTGCGTCTCCGCAACCAGGCCATGCTCCAGCTCCTCTATGCCTCGGGATTGCGGGTCACGGAACTGGTCAAGCTCCCCCTGGCCGCCTTGAACCTGACGGCCGGACGCGTCCGAATTTTCGGCAAAGGCGCCAAGGAGCGGATGGTCCCCTTCGGCGAAACGGCGAAAAGCAGCCTGAATAATTATCTCGACCAGGGCCGCCCTCTGATCTTAAAAAAAAGGCGCAGCGATTTTCTCTTCCTCACCAACCGCGCCAAACCGATGACCAGGCTCCGCTTCTGGCAGATAATCCAGCAGACCGTGTTTTTGGCCGGGATCGACAAGAAGATCAGTCCCCATACCCTGCGCCATTCCTTCGCCACCCACCTTCTCGAAAACGGGGCCGATCTGCGTTCGGTCCAGATCATGCTGGGCCATTCCGATATCGCCACCACCCAGATCTACACCCATGTGGACACCAACCGCCTTAAGGCCATCCATCGCCGCTTTCATCCCCGGGGTTGAGCGACCCACCCCGCTATTCCGGTTGGTTTTCGTCCCTCCCGGTGTTAAAATCGGAAATCATGGTTTGAGTTATAAAATAATAGCAGAGCTAAAGCCCCAAGCCATCGTGGCCTTGATGGCCCTGGCTATTGGCCCATCAGGATGTAGCTCTTTACAGCGAAGCAACTGCTGGGCTTAAGGAGCCACAGCTACTACTGACATAAGGATTACCTCTCAATTGGCAAACATGTAAGACTCTGGTGACGTATATGAGCCTAAAGAAACGGTTTAAGAGAAAAAAAAAGGCTGTACACCTCTCTAACAAACCAACGTTAAACGGTGCTGTAGAAATCGACCAAGGATTAAGATTATTACAGTCAGGAAAATTCCTGGAAGCCGAATTGATTTTTAATGCTGTTGCTGCCCAGTTTCCGAAGAACGAAAATGCTCTCATCGCCAAAGGCATGCTTGATGGGGAAAGAGATCGCCATGAAGATGCTATCGCCCTTTTTAAAAAAGCGTTGTCAATAAACTCCGGAAACATCAGTGCACTTTATAATCTGGGTCTTGCGCTCAGAGTAATGGGGCGTCTCGATGAATCAAGGGTATGTTTTGAGAAAGCTGTCATGATACAGCCTGATTCCGCAGTAAACCATTTTATGCTTTCTTCTCTTAAAAAATATACGGACAAGGACAAACATATTCTCATTATGGAAAAGCTCTTTTCAAGACAGCATATCAATGACGAAGACAAAATGCATTTGGCTTATGCACTCGGGAAAGCCTATGAAGACTCCGGAATCTTTGAAAAGGCTTTCGATTACTATACGATTGCAAATAAGATTGAAAGAAAACCTTTGATTTACTCAAAGGATAAAATGCAGGCAGAGTTTGAACTAATCAAAAACACATTTAATGAATCCTTTATTTCACGCAATCTACAATCTGGCAACCCCGACGACACCCCGATATTTATCGTCGGAATGATGAGATCCGGTTCTAGTCTGATAGAGCAGATCCTGGCCAGCCACCCGGATGTTTATGGGGCAGGGGAGGTTAAATACTTCAGCCAAGAACTCTCGCACTTGAGTGGGTCGGATTCGATAGAAAAAATATGCGCTGCGATTTCGACTGGAGATGAGGAAATCATTTCAAAAGCAGGCACTGGCTACATCGAAAAACTGAGGCGCTTTTCCGGCGAGGAAAAGTTTATAACAGACAAGTTTCTCCACAATTTTTTATGGATTGGTGCGATTTTCCTGGCATTACCGAATGCTAAGATCGTTTATT
>Ga0209919_1001017_pt1 | contig 13931 bp, 11 predicted proteins | sample SalPon2A_C_D2_MG_FD_185721 | JGI IMG/M metagenome (GOLD analysis project Ga0209919, IMG submission 185721) | Soil microbial communities from South San Francisco under conditions of wetland restoration - Salt Pond MetaG R2A_C_D2_MG (SPAdes)... | ecosystem: Environmental > Terrestrial > Soil >... | reverse complement strand
CATCGGCGCTCGATATCCGGTCGGAGTCCTCGAGGAATGCCCAAGCCTGCGCAGGATCCTGCATGCTCAGTAGGTAAAGGTCACCACGTCGTCGTCCATCGCCTGGGAGATTACGTACGCGCCGCCGACCGTTTCTTCGATCTCGGGAATCAGATCCTCGCCCCACAGTTCCAGCGTCGGAGTGCAGACCTTGAACTTGACGCCGGCTTCATGCGCATCCTTCATGAAATCATAGACGCTCTTGGGTGAGCCTTCCTTGACATGCAGCTTCTCCGCGACGCCCTTGATGGCGAGCTCGCCCGCGCGCCCTGTAAGAACGACTTCGACCTCGTACTCCATTGCCGCGGCCACCGTCGCCTGAAAGAACGGCGCGCCGAGCTCGGCGGGGTCTCGCGGGTCGGTATTCACCATGACGATCATAAGCTTGTCGGCCATCTCTCCCTCCTCATGCACGTATATTAGCGAATGCTAAAACAATCGAGTATAGCCGAAGCCACTAACGTTACTTCCCGCGCTCCTGCAGGTAGCGCGCGAACTCGGCGCCAATCTCAGGGTGCCGCAGGCCGAATTCCACGCTCGCCTTGAGGTAGCCGAGTTTCGAGCCGCAATCGTATCGCTTACCGGGTATTCGCATCGCAAGTATCCGTTCTTCGCCAAGCAGGGCGGCGATTCCGTCGGTCAACTGGATCTCGCCCCCGCTGCCCGGTTTCGACTGTGCCAGCATATCGAAGATTCTCGGTGTGAGGACGTAGCGCCCCACCACTGCGAGTGTCGAAGGCGCTTTCGCAGGCACCGGTTTCTCGACGATCGCCCGGATGGGCGACAGCTCCGCCTCGGGATCATCCACGCTGACGATGCCGTAGCTTCCGGTCTGCTCCCGCGGCACCGGCAAGACACCGATCAGCGAGCAACGCTCGGTCTCGAAGCGCGCGGCCATCTGCGCGGTTACCGGAGGGTTCGCGTCCATCAGCTCGTCGGCCAGGAGAACGGCAAACGGCTCGTTGCCGACGATCGGCCTGGCGCAGAGCACTGCGTGCCCCAGCCCCAGCGGCTCGGCCTGACGGATGTAGATGCAGCGGCAGTTGTCCGGGAGCACGGTCTGAACCATGTCGAGCAGCCCCTGCTTGCCCTTGAGCTCGAGCTCCGTTTCCAGTTCGTAGGCCTTGTCGAAATGGTCTTCGATGGCCCGCTTGTTGCGCCCGGTGATGAAGATCAAATCGGTAATGCCCGCCGCCGCCGCTTCTTCGACCGCATACTGGATAAGCGGCTTGTCGACGATCGGGAGCATTTCCTTCGGGCTTGCTTTGGTGACCGGCAGGAAGCGGCTGCCCAGACCCGCGACCGGGAAGACTGCCTTTCGAAGCGTCGGCTGCATGTGGTTCATATCCTCTTCAGCAGGTCGAGAAACGCATCCTCGTCCAGGATCGCGACACCCAGCGTCTGCGCCTTTTCAAGCTTGCTCCCGGCGTCGCCGCCGGCGACGACGTAATCGGTCTTCTTCGATACAGAGCCGGTGACCTTGTGGCCTTTGGCTTCGATGCGTGTGCGTGCTTCGTCGCGCGTCATATTCGGCAGGGTACCAGTCAAAACGAAGGTTTTCACATCGCCGGTTGGCATCGAGGGAATGCCGGCACCCTCCTTCCAGGTCAACCCCGAGTCGCGCAGCTTTCGGATCACGGCACGGTTATGCTGTTCGTCGAAGAACTGCCGGATCGAACGGGCAACGACCGGGCCGACCTCGGGCACCCGTTCCAGCGTTTCCGTGTCAGCCGCCAGCAGGCGATCCAGGCTGCCGAAGTGTCGCCCGAGGTCGCGCGCGGTGCTCTCGCCTACGTTGCGGATTCCGAGCGCGTAGATGAAGCGCTCGAGCGTGGTGCGCTTCGACTTCTCCAGCGCCTCGACCAGGTTGGCCGCCGATTTCTCGCCCATTCGCTCAAGCCCCGCGAGCTGCGCGACCGTCAGCGAGTACGCATCCGCCGGCGTCTCGACCAGGCCCGAATCGACCAACTGGTCGACGAGCCGCTCGCCCAGCCCTTCGATATCCATCGCCCGGCGGCTGGCGAAATGCCGTAGCGCCTGCTTGCGCTGGGCCGGGCAGAAAAGGCCCCCGGAGCAGCGCGCAATCGCCTCGTCTTCGGCCCTCACCACCGCCGATCCGCACACCGGACATTTCTTGGGCATCTGAAACTGGTGGGTGCCGTGCGGGCGTCGCTCCAGTTGCACCGAGACCACTTCCGGTATCACGTCGCCGGCGCGCCGCACTACGACGGTGTCGCCGACTCGCACGTCCTTGCGGCGCAACTCGTCTTCGTTGTGCAAGGTGGCATTGGTGACCGTAACACCTCCCACGAGCACGGGCTCGAGGCGGGCGACGGGCGTCAAGGCGCCGGTGCGGCCGACCTGCACGTCGATCGCGACAACTCGAGTGGCCTGCTCTTCGGCCGGGTACTTGTGCGCGAGCGCGTAGCGTGGCGCACGCGAGACGAATCCCAGGCTCTGCTGCCAGTCCAGGCGATTTACCTTGTAGACGACGCCATCGATCGCGTAGGGAAGGCGGTCGCGCTTGCGCCCCATCTTCTCGAAGTACCGCAGCACTCCCTCCGCGCCGCTGACTACGTCGCGCTCGGCGCTGACGCGGAATCCGAGCGCCTCAAGCCGATCAAGCGTCTCGGCATGTGTCTTCCAGCGCGCGTTCGCTGTGAAGCCGACGGCGTAGGCCATGAAATTCAACGGGCGACTCGCAGTAATGCGAGAATCGAGCTGCCGCAGGCTGCCGGCCGCGGCGTTGCGTGGGTTGGCAAATTCCTTCGCTCCGGCAGCGCGCTGCCGCTGGTTGAGCAATTCGAAATCGCGCAGAAACATTACCACTTCGCCGCGCACCTCCAGATCGTGCGTGTCGGCGGCCGCCGGCAGGCGCAGGGGAAGGGATTTCACGGTGCGCAGATTGGCGGTGACGTCCTCGCCGGTACTGCCGTCTCCTCTGGTTGCGCCTTGAACGAACAAACCCTTGCGGTACGACAGGCTGATCGCCAGACCGTCAAATTTCGGTTCGACCGCATAGTCCACGACGTCCTGACCAAGCACCTCACACACACGACGATCGAAGGCGCGAACTTCTTCCTCGCCGAACGCGTTGTTGAGGGAAAGCATCGGCGTACGGTGCTTCGCCTCGGCGAACTCCGCTAGCGGCTCGGCGCCGATGCGCTGCGTCGGCGAATCCGGGCTGGCCAATGACTTGTGCTGTTGCTCGAGCTCGATTAGCTCGCGAAACAGCCGGTCATACTCGGCGTCCGTGATCTCCGGTTGATCCAGTGTGTAGTACAGCCGATTGTGCCGCTCGATCTCCCGCCGCAGCCATTCGACACGATTTCGCGCCGACTTGGCGACGCTCATCCGACCACCGCTCACGAAAACAGGCGCAGCGCCAAAGGCTCTCCCGGAGGCAGTCCCCGGCTCTCGAGCGCCCGACGCACTGCATCGAGCTCGGCGCCGATGGCCGTCAGTGACTGCTCGTCGAGTGCACGGCCGTTGTCGTCGATCAGCGCTCCACCGAGGCCGGCAGCGAGCTGGCGCGCGAAGCGCACCATTGATTCGTATGTCTTGCGCACCTCAGGTACGCGAGGCACATCGAGAGAAAATCCCAGTTTTGCGATTTCGCCCTCGCTTTCGCCCTGCACTGCGAACACAGCGTAAAGGGCGCGACCATCTGCGTCGCGCAGCGCGTATTGTCCATCGGGTTCGCGCCCGAACCCCGCAGCCGCGATCGCAGACTCCAGCTTCGCCGCGGGAAAAGCGCTGCCGGCCGTCGCGACCAGATTGAGAACGATCTGGATGTCGGCATCGGCGCAGAACTGGTCCAGTTCACGTGCGCGATCCATGGCTTGTTTCATCTCCGGCGCGGTCACCGACGCTCCCAGGCTCGCCGCCAGATTTTCGACTTCGGAGCGGAACTCGATCAGCTCGCCCTCGTTGACGACGCCCGCCCTTGAAACGAGTTGCAGTGCCGCCTGAAACGCACTGTAGACGGTCGGATCGCCGTGTGCGATGCGCTTCCAGCTGCTTCCGTCTTCGCGGCCGGCGGCCAGAACACGTTTGGCGAAACGGTGCTCGAGCGGTCCCCAGTACTCCAGGAACGCGGTAGCCGACAGCGGCCGCGGAAACGACAACGCAATCACGTAGTCCAGCGCCTCGTCCGGAAGTGCCACCGTCGCCCCACCCGGTTCGCGTTCCATCTTGCGGATTGCGGGCTCGAGGGTAGGTTCACGGCGCTGCGAAGACTCTCCCAGCAAGACGTCGGCATGCTGCGAACCGAAGGCACGCTCGGCTCGCTTGGTGGCGATGCGCTCCTGCACCCGGTTGAAGACGATCACTCCGATGATCGCCAGCGCACCGATTAGCAGAAGCCCGAGCTGGAACTCTGTCATGGAATCAGGGCGCGGGACGCGGACGGGCCCTGGTCGCCGTCAGGCCGCTAGCTCCTCTCGCAGACGCAGAGCCTCGTCGATATCAACCGCAACAACCCGGGACACGCCGGACTCGGGCATCGTAACGCCGACCAGCTGAGCGGCAATCTCCATCGTGAGCTTGTTGTGACTGATGAACAAAAACTGGGTCTGGTTCGACATTTTGCGCACCAGGTCGCAGAAACGTACCGTGTTGCTGTCGTCGAGCGGCGCGTCAACCTCGTCCAGGAGGCAAAACGGCGCGGGATTGAGCTGAAACATCGCGAACACCAACGCAATCGCGGTAAGCGCCTTTTCACCGCCCGAAAGCAGGTGGATGGTGCTGTTGCGTTTGCCTGGAGGCTGCGCCATGACCTGAACCCCCGCATCGAGGATCTCCTCCCCGGTAATGGTCAGACGCGCCTCGCCGCCGCCGAACAAGGCGGGAAACAGAGAACCGAAATGGCGGTTTACACTATCGAACGTCTCCCGCAGCAACTCGCGCGTTTCCCTGTCGATGCGGCGGATGGCGTCCTCGAGCGTATTGAGGGCTTCCTCCAGGTCGGCGGCCTGCGAGTCGAGGTAGGTCTTGCGCTCGCGACTGCTCTGCAACTCCTCCAGCGCCGCCAGATTGACCGCCCCGAGTTCGTTGATTGACTGCGTCAGACGGGTGAGCTCCGCCTGAAGCGCCGAGGGACGCGGCGCCCGCTCCGCTTCGGCCTCCAGACTTGCCTGGTCGGCGTTCGCTTCGCGCAGTTGCAGCTCGAACTGATCGTGGTTGATTTGCGCAGCCTGCTCCTTGAGGCGCAACTCGCCTACCCGGTCGCGCAGGGGACCAATTCGCCCTTCGATCTGCAGCCGCTCTTCCTCGAATCCGCGCAATACGCCCGCCGCAGCCTCGACCGCGTTGCGCGCTTCGGCCAGCGTCCTTTCGCAGGCGATACGCGCTTCGACCGCCGCCTCCAGCGCCTCGCGAACCGCGGGAATCGGATCTTCCGCCAGCTCTTCGGTCAGCTTGGCGATTTCGACCTCGGCGCTGCCGATCTGCTGGTCGATGACGCGCACCGAGTTGTCGATTTCGCTGATCTTGGATGCGCATTCACGCTCGCCGAACACCGCGTCCTGCGATCCACGTTCGGCCTGCTGGATCGCGCGCCGCTGGTCGGCCAGTCGGACCTCCGCCGCAAGGTGATCGGCTTTGATCACTTCCAGATCTTCGCGCGAAACGCCGATCTCGTCGCCGATACGCCCAACCGCCGCCTGGCATTCGATCAAGCGCTCGCTGCCTTGGCCCACATCGCGCGCGATCTCGCTCATCTCCCCGCCGATCTGCGCACTGCGCTCGCTGTAGCGCTCCTGCGCCTGGTTCAGCTTGAGAAGCTCGATTTGCCTGTCGTGCCGCTCGGACTGGCGCGCCGAAAGGGCGTCGCGCGCGCTGTCCAACGCGCCCTGCCGCTGGGTCAGCTCGGCTTCGACTCGCTGCAGCGCAACCCGCGCATCATTGAGCCGGGACTCGAGCTCCCCGGAGCGGGCTTCGAGCGCCTCGATCTCGCCTTGTCGCGCGAGCAGCCCGGCGTCGGACGGATCCGGGGCGTGAAAACTCAAGGTGTGGCGCGTGAACTGGTGTCCGGCCCGATTCACCAGCACCGCTCCTGCCGGCAGTTCCTCGCGCGCGCTCGCGTCCGGGATGTCCTCTACCGCGTAAATGCCCGAGAACCACTCCACCAGAGCGCCCGACACGGCCGCATCGGTCGCGTGCACCTTGGATGCGAGGGAGGTGTAGCCGGACAGCTGTTCCGGCGCAGCGCCCATGCCATGGATAAACAGGCTGGCTTTGACCGGAGGCTGATCCGACGCAAGCACCCCGAGGCGCGCGGGATCGGCAAGCTCCAGAGCATGCAACCGCTCGCGCAGGACCGCCTCGACCGCAGTTTCCCAACCTGCCTCGATGCGCAGCTTCTGCCACAACCGCGGCAGCGCGGAAAGGCCGTGCGTCTCGAGCCAGTCGTGCAGCGGCACGTTGTCTTCGGCCGCGGCCTGAATCTGGCGCAGGGTTCCGAGCTGCGCTTCCGCTGCAGTGGCCTCCCGTGAAGCCTGTGCGACGCGATCCATCGCCTCCGACTGCTGCTCCTCGAGGCGCGCACAGTCCGACTGCAAGCTCTCTATACCCTGTTCCGCCTCAATGATCGAACCATCGATGCCACGGATCTGCTCATCGAGTGCCGTCAGCTCCGCCGCGTCGGGCTTGAGCAGCGTCGACAGCTCCGCCTGCAGGCGCTCCCGGCGCTGTTCGAGCGACTGAATGTTTTGCTCCAGATGCGCCAGATTCGATTGTTCGAGCCGCAATCCGCTTTCCGCCTGCATCAGACGGCTGCGCGCCTCGCTCAGACGCTCCTGCGAGGAGCGGAATGACTGCTCGGCTTGCGGCAGCCTGGCGCTCTCGTCGGCGAGCCGCGTCTGCGTCTCCGCAACCCGCTGCTTCGCGGTCTCGGCCCGCGCGGCCCACATGTGCAGCGCCTGGGTCAGCTGAGAGCGCTGCTCGCGCCAGGAGCTGAGCTGAATGCGCCGCTCGGTGTGCTGATTCTCGAGCCGTTGTCGCGTTTCCTCTACGTGACGCAGCTCGGACTCGTGACGCGCGACTTCCGCATTGGCCCCATACAGCGCCGCCTGAGCCGCGTTCATCGAATCGCCCGCCTTGTAGTGCGCCGCACGGGCCGCCTCCAGCTGCGACTCGATTTCGCGCAGCTTCGTGGTCTCGGCCTCGAGCTCGTTGCCGGTCTTGGCGATTTCCTTTGCGTGACGCTCGCGTTCGCTCGCAGCGTCGCGACGTCGCACGTACCACAGCAGCTGCTGCTTCAGCTGCAGCTCGGCCTGGAATTCCTTGTAGCGGGTCGCCACTTCCGCCTGCGCTTCGAGCTTCTCGATCTGGGACCCGAGCTCGATCCGGATATCCGTTACGCGTGCGAGATTTTCTTTCGTATCCGACAGGCGATTCTCGGTCTCGCGCCGGCGTTCCTTGTACTTCGAGATCCCAGCCGCTTCCTCCAGGAACACTCGCAGCTCTTCCGGCTTCGCCTCGATCACGCGCGAGATCATGCCCTGCTCGATGATTGCATACGCGCGCGGCCCGAGGCCGGTGCCGAGAAACATGTCCGTGATGTCGCGCCGCCGGACGTGCGTGTTGTTGATGTGATAGGACGATTCGCCGTCACGCTGGAGCACGCGTTTCACCGATATTTCGGCGTATTGAGACCATTGCCCTGCGGCACGCCCTTGCGAATTGTCGAACAGCAATTCGACGCTCGCTCGCGCCAGCGGGTTGCGGTTGACCGAACCGTTGAAAATGACGTCCTGCATCGAATCGCCGCGCAGCGCCGATGCGCGCGACTCGCCCAGCACCCAGCGCACTGCGTCGATCACGTTGGACTTGCCGCAACCGTTCGGCCCCACGATACCGACCAGTTGTCCCGGCACGTGGATGGAAGTGGGGTCGACGAAAGACTTGAAACCGGAAAGCTTGATCTGCGTAAGGCGCACGGATCGTATTCGAGCTCGAGAAAAATTAAGGTGCGGCGCCGGGGAAACGCCGCCAGAAAAAACGTCCGGCATGATACCATTTTCGCGCACGCTTTCGCCCCTTCCCTGCTGGCAAAAAATGGCATCGCGCCCGACTCGCAAGGCTCTACAGACTTTCCCCAATCCGACCCCGGGGCGCGACTTTCGCATCCACGTCGAAATGCCGGAATTCACGTGCCTCTGCCCGATCACCGGACAGCCTGACTTCGCCGTGCTGGTGCTCGACTACGTCCCTGACCGCATGTGTGTGGAGCTGAAATCGCTCAAGCTTTATATCTGGTCGTTCCGCGACCAGGGAGCGTTCCACGAGGCGGTAACCAACCGAATGCTGGATGACCTTGTACGCGCCACCCGCCCGCGCTACATGCGCCTGACCGCCTGCTTCAACGTGCGCGGCGGGCTTTTCACCACGGTCGTCACCGAGCACCGCAAGCGCGGCTGGCGCCCGCCGGTACCCGTGCAGCTCGAAGCATTGCCGGGCGCCGAGCCGCGGCGATGAACCCGCATCTCGCTGCACTGCAGCCGTATGCTTTCGAGAAGCTGCGGGCGCTGCTCCATGGCGTCACACCGAATCCGGACTTGCGGCCGATCAATCTTTCGATCGGCGAGCCCAAGCATCCGACGCCGGCCCTGATTCGCGATGCATTGGCCGGAGCGCTGGATGGGCTTGCCGTCTACCCGGCGACCGCCGGAACGCCCGCTCTGCGCGAATCGATCGCCGCCTGGCTTGCGCGTCGCTATGGGCTGCCGGCGCTCGATCCGACCACCGAGGTGTTGCCGGTCAACGGTTCGCGCGAAGCTCTGTTCGCTTTCGCCCAGTCCGTAATCGACCCCCTGGACCGCGGCGCCAAGGTCGTCTGTCCGAATCCCTTCTACCAGATATACGAGGGTGCGGCGATCCTGGCAGGCGCCAAGCCCGTGTATCTGAACGCGGACGAGCAATCCGGCTTCCGGGTACGCTACGACGCGCTCCCGGCGTCCGAATGGCAAGGCGTGCAGCTGGTCTACGCCTGCTCGCCGGCCAACCCCAGCGGGTCCGTCATGCGGCTGGAAGACTGGAAGCTCTTGTTCGAGCTTTCCGATCGCCACGGTTTCGCAATTGCGTCGGACGAGTGCTACTCGGAGCTGTATTTCGACGAAGCGGCTCCCCCGCTGGGCGCGCTTCAGGCCGCCCATCGCCTCGGTCGCAGGGGCTACCCCGGGCTGGTCGTGTTCTCCAGCCTGTCCAAACGATCCAATGTCCCGGGCATGCGCTCCGGCTTCGTTGCGGGTGACCCCAAGCTGCTGCGAGACTTTCTTCTCTATCGGACCTACCACGGCTCGGCGATGAGCCTGACTGTGCAGCATGCGTCCATCGCGGCATGGGGCGACGAAGAGCACGTGCGCGAGAACCGGTGCCTATATGCGGAAAAATTCCACGCAGTGCTGCCTCTGGTCGGCGGCGCACCGCTCCAGGTATCCATGCCGGAGGGCGGCTTCTACCTGTGGATCCGCACGCCGATCGACGACTGCGAGTTCGCGCGCCGCTTGCAGCACGAATATAATGTCCTGGTTCTGCCGGGCAGTTACCTTGCGCGGGACGCGCAGGGCGGGAATCCGGGTCGCAACCGGGTGCGCGTCGCACTCGTGGCGCCGCTGGCCGATTGCGTCGAGGCTGCGGAACGCATCAACCGATTCACCCGTACTCTCTGAGAAATCATGCAAACTGCACGAAAGACAATCGACGAGGCCTGGGAGAACCGCACGACGATCAACCCGTCGTCCGCGCTGAAGCCTTTGCGCGATGCCGTCGAATTTGTGATTGCCGAGCTCGACACAGGACGTCTGCGCGTGTGCGCGAAAGAGGCCGGCACCTGGGTCACGCACCAGTGGATCAAGAAGGCTGTGCTGCTGTCGTTCCGCCTCGAGGACAATCGCCTGATGGAGGGCGGCGCGAGCCGCTACTTCGACAAGGTCCCTTCCAAGTTCGCCAGCTACGACGCCGCCGCGTTCGCCGCAGGCGGGTTTCGCGTCGTTCCGCCGGCCATGGCGCGCCGCGGTGCCTTTGTGGCAAGGAATGTGGTGCTGATGCCTTCCTACGTCAACATAGGCGCTTACGTCGACGAAGGCACGATGGTCGATACCTGGGCCACCGTGGGCTCTTGTGCCCAGATCGGCAAGAACGTTCATCTCTCGGGCGGGGTCGGCATCGGAGGAGTACTTGAGCCTTTGCAAGCGAACCCTGTCATCATCGAGGACAACTGCTTCATCGGAGCCCGTTCGGAAGTCGTTGAAGGTGTGATCATCGAGGAGAACAGCGTGATTTCCATGGGCGTGTTCATTGGCCAGAGCACCAGGATCTTCGACCGGGAAAGCGGCGAGATCATCTACGGGCGCGTGCCAGCGGGCTCGGTGGTCGTGCCGGGCACGCTGCCTTCGGGTGATCGCAGTTGCGCCCTGTATTGCGCGGTTATCGTCAAGAAAGTCGACGCCAAGACCCGTGCGAAGACAAGCCTGAACGAGCTGCTGCGTGGCGATTAGACACTGGACTCTTGCCCTGACATTGGATGGGGGGTAGTCATGTCGGCAATTAAGCGTTTGTTTCAGTTGATGGCGGAGAAGAACGCCTCGGATATCTTCCTGTCGGTCGGCGCGCCGATCAATATCAAGATAAACGGCGTCGCCATGCCCGTAAACCAGACGATCATGACGGCGGAGACCGTCAAACAGCTCCTTTACGAAATCCTCACGGAAAGGCAGATCCGCGAGTACGAAGAGGAAATGGAGCTGAACACCGGCTATACCTTCGAAGGCGTAGGCAGCTTTCGCATCAGCGCTTTTCGCCAGAAGCAGACCCCGGCCGTCGTGGTGCGCTACATTCCGGGAGCCATTCCGCCCCTGGACAGCCTCGGCCTTCCTCCGGTGCTCAAGGAAGTGATCATGCAAAAGCGCGGCCTTATGCTCATGGTCGGCGCCACCGGCTCCGGCAAATCCACGTCGCTCGCCGCCATGCTGGATTATCGAAACTCCCTGCAGTCGGGCCATATCCTGACGCTCGAGGATCCGGTCGAGTACATATTCCACAACAAGAAATCGATCGTTAATCAGCGTGAGATCGGCACTGATACCAAGGCTTTCTGGGTGGCACTGAGAAACGCGCTGCGACAGGCCCCCGATTGCATTCTGATCGGCGAGATTCGTGACAAGGAAACGATGGCGATGGCGCTGGCCTACGCCCAGTCGGGCCATCTTTGCCTCGCGACGCTGCACGCCAACAACAGCTATCACGCGATGAATCGGATAATCAACTTCTATCCGCTCGAAAATCGCCCGAGTCTTCTGCTGGATCTCGGCGCTACGCTGCAGGCCGTCATTTCACAGCGCCTCGTGCGCACCAAGAGCGGTAGACGCGCCGCTGCCGTGGAAGTGCTGCTGAATACGCGACATATCCAGGAGTTGATCGAAAAGGGAGCGATCAACGACATCAAGGAGGCGCTGGAAAAGAGCATGGCCCCCGGTTCGCAGACCTTCGAGCAGGCGCTTTTCCGGCTGTTCATGGACGGTCAAATCACCCAGGACGAGGCGATGTCGAACGCGGACTCCGCTACCAATATGCTGTGGTTGATTAATCAGGCCACGGCCGGGGAGGTCGGGGCGGAGCCGTCACCCGAGGCGCCCGAGAGCGAGCCGCCTCCCGCCGACGAGCAGAATCCAGACGAGGACCCCTTCTCCCGTACGGCCGACATTGCCGCATTCAGGGACATCAAGATCGACATGTCGTGACTGCGGCAATAGTGGACGAAACCCTCGAACTTGCGAAGGAACTGATCGCGCGTCCCTCGGTGACACCGGACGATTCCGGTTGCCAGGCGTTGATCGCCGAGCGACTCGCGGCCGCCGGGTTCTCGTGCGAGGACCTCTGTTGCGGCGAGGTGAGCAATCTCTGGGCGCGGCGAGGCAGCGGCCGTCCCCTCTTGTGCTTTGCCGGGCACACCGACGTCGTACCGCCGGGTCCTCTAGCGCAATGGCTTTCGGCCCCCTTCGTGCCGACCCTCCGCGACGGCAGGCTGTACGGGCGCGGCGCGGCCGACATGAAGTCGTCGATTGCTTCGTTCGTGACCGCCACGGAGGCGTTTGTGCAGGAGCGCCCGGAACATTCTGGATCGATCGCCCTCCTTATCACTTCAGACGAAGAAGGCCCTTCGGTCGACGGCACGGCGCGCGTTGTCGATCGGCTCAGGCAGCGCGGCGAATCGATCGACTACTGCATTGTGGGCGAACCTTCCTCGGTCGAGGCCCTGGGAGATTCGATCAAGAACGGCCGGCGTGGCTCGCTTTCGGGTCGCCTTACGGTTCGCGGCACCCAGGGGCACATCGCCTACCCGCATCTGGCCCGCAATCCGATCCATCTCTTCGCTCCGGCCCTGGCGGAACTCGTTGCGACGCACTGGGATGAGGGAGATGAGCATTTCCCTCCAACCGCATGGCAGGTTTCCAATATTCATGCCGGCACGGGCGCGAATAACATCATTCCGGGTTCGATCGAAATCGATTTCAATTTCCGCTTCTGCACCAAGAGCAGCGAGCAATCGCTGAAGCAACGCCTGGAAGACGTACTGCGCAGGCACGCGCTGGACTACGAATTGGAATGGAATCTCTCGGGGAAGCCGTTCGTCACGCGCAGCGGGGAACTGGTAGACGCAGTGAAGCGAGCCGTCTTCGCGCACACGGGGCGCACGCCCAAGCTTTCCACCGCGGGCGGCACGTCCGACGGCCGCTTCATCGCGCAAATCTGCCCGCAGATCGTCGAGCTGGGGCCGGTCAACGCGACTATTCACAAGTTGAACGAGAACATCGAGCTCGCGGCGCTGGAGCAATTGCCCCGGATCTACCTCGACGTTCTCAGGGCCCTCCTCCCATAGCCCTGAGATGCCGCCGCCGGAACCCGTAACGGTGGGCGGGTTGTTCCGCGATGCGGTCCGCCGCCTCGAACATTCGGCGCTGCACTACGGTCACGGCACCCACAACGCGCGCGATGACGCGGCCTACCTGATCCTGCATACGCTGGATCTGCCTCTGGACGATTTACGTCCCCACCTGAAGCGAATCGTGACGCCGCTCGAGCAGCGGCATATTTCAGCGCTCATCGAGCGGCGCATCCGCGAGAAGATCCCGGTTGCGTACCTCACGCACGAAGCCTGGCTGGGCGACTACAGGTTCTACGTCGATCAGCGGGTCATCATTCCGCGTTCATTCATCGCCGAGCTGGCTCGCGAGCGATTCCAGCCCTGGATCCGGCGCAAGGTTCGAGGCGCGCTGGACCTTTGCACCGGCTCGGGCTGCCTCGCGGTTCTGCTTGCAAAGACCTTCCCCCAGGCGAAGGTGGACGCTGCTGACGTCTCGCCCGGAGCGCTCGCAGTCGCGCGCCGCAACGTGGCCCGCTACCGTCTTGGGCGCCGCATCCGCCTCGTCCGCTCGGACCTGTTCTCCGCGCTGAAAGGTCGACGCTACGATCTGATCGTGTGCAACCCCCCTTACGTGAAGGCGGCTTCGATGCGCGCGCTGCCGCCCGAGCACCGCCACGAGCCCGTGCTGGCGCTTGCCGGCGGCGCCGACGGCCTTAGCTTGGTGAGGCAAATTCTCGCCCAGTCCGCTGGTCATCTGCGGCCAGGGGGCTCACTGGTGTGCGAGATCGGACACAACCGACGGGAACTCGAGCGCGCATATCCATCTGTTCCGTTCGCCTGGCCGGAAACCAGCATCGGCCCGGGGCACGTTTTCGCGCTTGAACGGGCAGCGCTCGTCGCACTAAGCGGAGTCGCCTGACGAGGCCGTTTCGCGTGCCTGCTCTAAGGCCCGGAGCGCAAGAATCTGGGGTGGCCGATGGGACTCGAACCCACAACAACTGGAATCACAATCCAGCCGATGTCCCCT
>Ga0209919_1001014_pt1 | contig 13939 bp, 13 predicted proteins | sample SalPon2A_C_D2_MG_FD_185721 | JGI IMG/M metagenome (GOLD analysis project Ga0209919, IMG submission 185721) | Soil microbial communities from South San Francisco under conditions of wetland restoration - Salt Pond MetaG R2A_C_D2_MG (SPAdes)... | ecosystem: Environmental > Terrestrial > Soil >... | reverse complement strand
AAAGAAATTTACTATGCATTCGGAAACAGCAGGGAGGCTATCGAGCAGGATCCGCATATGGAGATATTCAAGAACAAGGGACTAGAGGTTCTTTATCTCTACGATCCTCTGGATGAATTCGTGGTAAGTTCCATCAGGAAATTCAAAGATTTCGATTTTAAATCTATTGATTCTGTGGATCTGAGCAAACTCGATAAATTTAAAGACAACGAAGAGAAAAAAGACAAACCCGAAGAATTGAGCAAAGACGACGCAAAACAATTTGACAACCTGATCAAAAGAGTAAAAGAAATCCTGGGCGACAGAGTTACAGATGTAAAAGAATCAAAGAGACTGAGCGGAAGTCCCTGCGTACTCGTGAATTCCGATGATACGATGTCATCACAGATGCAGAAAATTATGAGAATGGCGAACAAAGATATGAGTGTACAGAAAAAGGGATTTGAAATAAACAGGGACCATAAGCTCATCAGGAATCTTTTGACTGTCTTTAAAGCAGATTCAAAAGACGAATATATTACCGACACGGTTGAGGAATTATTCGAGGCCGCGCAGCTGCTTGCCGGTGATCTTAATGATCCTCACAGACTTGTCAGCAGGATAAACAAATCACTCGAGCAGTCGAGTGAGATGTATACAGAAAGAATTAAGGAGTAAGGAGATAGAAGAAAGCAAATGTCATTTCGAGTGAGTGAAACGAACGAGAAATCTTTCTTGTACAGCGAAGAAGATTTCTCACCCCCTCGGGGTTCGAAATGACAAAAACAACGGGGAAATATTGAAAGATCATAATTATTACATATACATTATTTCAAACTGGAATAATAAAGTAATATACGTTGGTATGACGAATGATATTGAAAGACGAATTTACGAACACAAGAACAAAATATTTGAAGGATTTTCAAAAAAATATAATCTGAATAAACTTGTTTACTATGAATATACAAATGATGTAAATGCGGCAATTCAAAGAGAGAAACAAATCAAAAAATGGAGAAGAGAAAAGAAAAATAATCTTATAGAATCGATGAATCCCGAATGGAAAGATTTAGCTAAAGAACTCTTTAAATAGACGTGTCATTTAGAGTCCGATTTATCGGACGAGAAATCTTAAGGGCTGACTAAAAGATTTCTCCCTGCGGTCGAAATGACAAAAAGAATAGGGTAACTACCATTTCGAGGAGTCTGCGACGTGAAATCTTTTCTTCAAACCTTCCCAAAGGATTTCTCACCCCGCCAGCGGCGGGGATTCGAAATGACAATGCAACACAAAGAGGTAAAACAACATGCAATTCAATCCAAATAAATTAACGGTTAAGGTCCAGGAAACTCTGCAGAACGCGATAGAGATAACGCAGAATTACAACAACCAGGTGCTGGAACCGGAACACATTCTCGCTGCGCTGATACAGGAAAAAGGCAACATTGCCGATACGATAATGCAGAAGACCGGCGGGAATGTTAACGCCGTAAAACTGAAGGTGAATGAGATACTCGAAAACCTTCCAAAAGTAAGCGGCACCGGGCTGGGCAACCAGGCGATGTCACAGAATACCGGCAAGCTTTTCGACACGGCGGCGAACGAGGCTAAGAATTTAAAAGATGAATTCGTTTCATCAGAGCATATTTTAATAGCGCTTTCTGAAAACCAGGGAAAAGCCGGACAACTTCTGCGCGACAACGGCATATCAAAAACCGAAATACTGGCAGCACTAAAAGACGTACGCGGCGGGCAAAGAGTTACGAACCAGAATCCGGAGGACACATACCAATCACTAGACAAGTATGGAAAAGATTTAAATAAACTCGCGCGCACGGGAAAACTCGATCCGGTTATCGGTCGTGATGAGGAAATACGCAGAGTGCTGCAGGTGCTTTCGAGAAGGACGAAAAACAATCCCGTTTTAATCGGTGAGCCGGGCGTAGGTAAAACCGCTATAGCCGAGGGAATCGCCCACAGAATTATCTCCGGCGATGTTCCCGAAAATTTAAAGACCAAAAGAATCATCGCTCTCGACATAAGCGCTATTCTTGCCGGTGCGCAATTCCGCGGACAGTTTGAAGAAAGATTAAAAGCTGTGCTGAAGGAAGTACAGGACGCGCGCGGTGAAATAATTTTATTTATAGATGAGCTTCACACTCTCGTCGGAGCGGGCGCTACATCCGGATCGATGGATGCCGCAAATATTTTAAAGCCCGCTCTGGCAAGAGGCGAGCTTCACGCGATAGGCGCCACAACTTTATCAGAGTATAAAAAATATATCGAGAAAGACGCCGCGCTCGAAAGAAGATTTCAGCCGGTGATGGTAAACGAGCCTTCGGAAGAGGATACGATTTCTATTCTCCGCGGACTCCGTGAAAGATACGAAGTGCATCACGGCGTGCGAATTACTGACGCAGCCATCATAGCGGCCGCACAGCTTTCTCACAGGTATATCACCGACAGGTTTCTGCCGGACAAGGCGATAGATTTAATAGATGAATCCGCGTCCAAATTAAGAATTGAAATTGACTCGATGCCGGAAGAACTCGACGCGCTGGAAAGAAAGATTAAACAGCTCGAAATTGAAAGAGAAGCGCTGAAGCGTGAGAAAGACGACGCTTCCGCAAAAAGATTAGGAGAACTTAAAAAAGAACTCGGCGATCTCGAAGCTGACAGGGACAAGTACAGGATTCACTGGAACCTGGAAAAAGAAAAGATACAGAAGATCCGTTCGATGAAAAGCGAGATGGACAACACTAAAACAATGGCCGATAAATTCGAGCGCGAAGGAAATCTCGGCAAGGTTGCCGAACTCCGTTACGGTAAAATTGCCGGACTAGAAAAAGCGTTGAAAAATGAAAGCGAAGATCTTGTAAAAATTCAGAAAGATAAAAAGATGCTGAAAGAGGAAGTCGATGCTGAGGATATTGCCGAAGTGGTTGCAAAATGGACCGGCATCCCCGTAAGTAAAATGCTCGAAAGCGAGAGAAGCAAACTTCTGAAACTGGAAGACGAACTTCACGCCAGGGTAGTTGGACAGGATGATGCCGTTGCCGCGGTCGCGAACGCGATCCGCAGGTCACGGACGGGACTGCAGGATATAAACAGGCCGATAGGTTCGTTTATTTTTCTCGGTACAACAGGCGTGGGTAAAACAGAGCTTGCGCGTGCGCTGGCGGAATATCTTTTTGACGACGAGCACGCTATGGTAAGAATCGATATGTCGGAGTACATGGAAAAATTCTCAGTGTCGCGTTTAATAGGCGCTCCGCCGGGATACGTCGGTTACGAGGAAGGCGGGCAGCTTACAGAGGCCGTCCGCAGGCGTCCGTATTCCGTATTGCTGCTGGATGAAATTGAAAAAGCGCACCCGGATGTTTTCAATATTCTTCTGCAGGTTCTCGATGACGGAAGGCTGACCGACAACCAGGGACGCACCGTGAACTTCAAGAACACGATAATTATAATGACGTCGAATCTCGGTTCGCATTTGATACAGGAAAAAACCGGGGGCGTAAGCGACGAAGAGATGGAAAACGTGATGGGTGACCTGAGGCACTCGCTTACGGATCTTCTCCGCAAAACTATACGTCCCGAATTCTTAAACAGGATTGACGAGGTTGTGCTCTTCAAACCGCTGACGAGAAAAGAGATAAGAAAAATTGTTGATATACAATTAAGATATGTGCAGAAAATGCTGGCGCAGAAAGAAATAACTCTCGATGTGGACGACGAAGCAAAAGACTGGCTGGCGAAACTCGGTTACGATGTAACATACGGCGCGAGGCCGCTGAAGAGAACGATACAAAAATACCTGACCAACCCGCTCTCGCAGGAACTGCTGATGGGCAACTTTGGTGATGGGGATACAATTCACGTTTCTCAAAGCGCTGATGCCGGGCTGGTGTTTAAGAAGAAGTAAATATAACTCATTTGCCCCGGGCTTTAGCACGGGGATTTAATAAAAACAGAATAATCCGGACTTTAGTCCATAACTTTATTAGTTAAAATGTGGCTAAAGCCAAAATATCTTTGTAATCCATTTGTCCCCCGACCTGCTCGCCTCGCTTCGCTCATCGAAGCGGGAAGGACGGGGCAAGTAATTGCATAAATGCAACAAAAAACCACATATCATAAAAACAGTGTAGCAAAAATATTTTTTGCACTCGCCTTTTTGATATTCCTTTCATTTTTCCCTGCAACGGGTAGTGTTAATGTCTCAACATTTCAAGGGAAGGCAAAAACAGAATTAGTAGATTCACACGAAGTAAAAACGCCTGACTGGATAAAATCACTTCAGAAAAAAGTAAGTTTAAAAGCTGTTACAAAATCACTCACTTCAAAAAATTATGGGGCTGGTTTATTATCCGCGTACAACACCCTGACAAAAGTAAAATTTAAAACTATTTCACAAATATATTCTTCAATAAAATCACCAGACTCATTCATCCGGGTTAAAACAATTCCCCAAAATTCCAAATACAACCGTTTCATTTCCTGATTCCATAAAAATTTAAAACACTTTATAGTTTTCGTAGAAACACGCTATAGCGTGTCTCTACAAAATAAAATGAAATTTTGGGAAAGCATGAAAATTTTTAAAAGGATACTGAAATTACTCGGGCTCATTCTCCTGGCGCTTCTGGCCTGTTTCGGAATGGCAATAGGTGGAGCTGTGCCGTTTACTCCTATACGTAAACCGGAAAGCCGGATTGAATTTAAAACCGAACTGGTGGAGGAAAGAAAAGAAGAGGAATCCGAATTTAAGGAGAAACAACAGCTTCTTACTTAAACACCAGATGGAATTAAAATAAAATTATAGTGCTTCAGAGAACTAATATTCCGAACCTGCAATATTATTTTTTAGCCGTTGCAATAATTGTATCATGTTTAAGCACGAGGTTATTATTTTGCACAAACGGCTGCCATTTTTCAACTACCTCGCTTTCCATATTAGCATAAGTTTCCTTATCCATTTTTTCAATGAAAGACGAAAGAGGCGTGCTCGACATATATTGCCATAAAAAATCCTCCGGGGGTACAAGGTGGAGATCCTTTTTTTCTGATCTAACACTTACATCTTTAAAGCCGGCATTTTTTATGATTTCATTTATTTTACTGTGGTCATTCAATGAAAAGACAGCTCTTATAAATCCGGCTGCTTCTTTTCCTAGATGTTTTGAGAATATATCATCCGTTTCTTCAAAAATCGGTGTTGGCCCGGGAACTATTACCGCCAATCTTCCACCTGGTTTTAACACACGGTAAATTTCTTTAACTGCTGCCGGTTTGTCGGGAAAGAACTGAAGTGATAAATTACACAGAGCAACGTTGAATGTATTATCATCCAGCGGGATCTTATCTGCAGGAGATTCATACCAATCAATTAAAGTATCTTCAGGTGTAATTGAGCACGCTACACCAAGCATACCGGGATTGACGTCGACACCCGCAACCATTCCATCTTTACCTGTCTTTTCTTTTGCAAGAAAAGTAGCAACTCCAGTTCCGCACGCAATATCAATCACTCTCTCCCCTGGTTCTATATTTGCCACCTTGATGAGATCGGCGGCTATCGGTTTTCCTATAACCGGAACAAAATATTTTTGATAATTCTGTGCCGGATTCTCTCCATAGGCCTTATCAAAATGCTGCCGGTTTTTTCCCTGTGTAGATTCCAAACCATCCTCCTTATTTTATATTTAATCTAAACGTTGGGTGGGTTTCCGGATTTGTAGGATTTTAAAAAAATCAGTCTTAAATAGCAATGCTTTAGTAAAAAAAGAGTAAAATTAAAACCGTGATAAAACAAACATTTTCTAAATTACCCCGTATTCCTTAACTTGCACTATAACATTAACCAGCCGGGGTAATGATGGATTCACAAAAGGGAATTGTAAAAACTGCCGGGCTCACGTACATAATTATAATTGTACTCGGTGTTCTTAATTCTGTTTTTATCGACGCCCGGCTTATTATTCCCGGGGATATTAATCAAACTGTAAACAACATTCTCGCCAACCAGTTCCTGTTCCGCCTCGGCATTGCCGGCAGTTTAATTCTTTATCTTTTAGTCATCGTACTTTCCGCACTGCTTTATCTAATACTTAAAAGTGTGAATAAAAACATCGCCCTAAGTGCACTGGTTTTCAGAACCGGCGAGGCGATAATTGGTGTCGCAACCGTGCTTGCCGGCTTCCTCGTTCTGAATCTTTTGAATCATGGCTTTAACAGAACTGACGCGCAGTTGAATATTATAAGCACCCTGCTTGTCGCACGCGTTGACGGTTTGTATATAATACTCGCACTTATAGGCGTTGGCGGCACGCTGTTTCTGTATTTATTTTATAAGTCCTCCTGCATACCGGCAGCACTTTCTCTCTGGGGTATGTTCACTTATTTATCGATGCTTATTCTGTCGTTTATTGTAATTCTCTTTCCCGGACTCCATAGAATAATGGCGCTTGTTGTGTTCGGAGCCGGCGCTTTATTCGAATTGTCTATCGGGTTCTGGCTGCTTGTTAAAGGAATAAAAATAAAAACAACAACGGGGTAAAAAAAATGAAAGCGGTTGTATACAATATATACGGTCCGCCCGAAGTACTGCATATAACAGAAATTGAAAAACCGGTCCCGGCGGACAACCAGATATTAATAAAAATTCACGCCACCACCTGTCACATCGGCGACGTAAGAGTAAGAAAATTTAACATCCCTTTCCCGTTTAATATCCCCGCGCGGTTTTATTTAGGTTTGTTTAAACCGAAAAGACAGACTCTCGGAATGGAGCTGGCGGGAGAGGTTGAAGCAATTGGCAAAGACGTGAAAAAATTTAAACCGGGCGATAAAGTATTCGGGACCACGGGATTTCAATTCGGGGCATACGCAGAATATATCTGTATGGCTGAAACTACTGTGAAAACAAGAAACGGACTGATAACTTTTATGCCGAAAAATATGAGCTACGAAGAAGCGGCAGCCGGACTTGCCACCGGCGGATTGACGGTACTGTCTGGACTAAAAAAAGCAAAGATTAGCAAAGGAAGTAAGGTAATGGTTTACGGCGCTTCCGGGAGCGTGGGAACTTACGCGGTGCAGCTCGCAAAATATTTTGGTGCGGAAGTTACCGGCGTGTGCAGTACAGCAAATATTGATATGGTAAAATCCCTCGGTGCGGATAACGTAATTGATTACACTAAAGAAGAATTGACAAAGTACGGGAAGGATTACGGTTTTGTTTACGACACAGTTTATAAACTCCCGAAATCTAAAGGCAAAAAGCTTCTCGCAGAAAAAGGAGTTTACCTGCGGGCAGGAGCGGGGGAGAAAATAAAACCCGAAGATCTTGAATTCCTGAAAGGTCTGGCTGAAGAAGGGAAGTTAAAAGCCATAATTGACAGAACATATCCGCTAGAAGAAATTATCCAAGCGCACAGGTATGTGGGGAAAGGACATAAAAAGGGGCACGTGGTGATAACTGTTTAGTGACAATTGTCATTTCGACCCCGTCGCAGGCGGGGGAGAAATCTTCTCCCCAATACACTACCATTTACAAGGCTACAGAGATACTGCCTTTTCCTTTTTAAATAATATTTGTTGAGATTGGTAAGTTGTTTTGGTAAAATAGGTTATTGCTTTAATTTTATCCTTCAGGGGCATAATGAAATATTATTTAGATCTATTCTCGCCAGAAACTTACGAAGCTTTTTCAAAATCTGATAGAACTATTTCGGGTTTTAGACAAAGCCAGGAGTCTTATGCAAAACGAATAAAAATAGGTGATAAACTTGTTTGTTACATGACAAAACTATCTCGCTTTGTCGGAGTACTAGAAGTGCAAAGTAAATATTTTATTGATGATGAACCAATTTTTTATCCAAAACAAGACCCTTTTACAGTTCGTTTTAAAGTAAAACCTCTAGCTTGGCTTCCAAAAGAAACAGCCATTCCTATAAAAGACAAACGCATTTGGGATAATTTATCATTTACGAAAGGATTAGAACACAATTCAACTCACTGGACTGGGAAAGTTAGAAACAGCTTAAATCAATTAGATGATCAAGATGGTAATATTTTGGAAAAATTTATTTTTGAACAATTAAATAATGGTGAAGAATTTGAGATAAATGAAAGAGAATATGAAAAATTAATAACACATAAAGTTCATAGATTGGATAAAGTAGTAAATGTCACGGTTCCAAAAAATAATGATGAAGAAGTGGCTGATGAAAACAAATATGAACAACGAGATTCAATAAAAGTACAAGCGTTGTTAGGAAATATCGGCGCTCAAATGGGGTTGAAAATCTGGCTACCTAGAAGTGACAGAAATGCTGTGCTCAAACATTGGAAAGACAATAAAAATTCTATCCTAAATATTCTTCCTTTGAACTATGACGAAACCACGATAAAAACAATTGAGCAAATAGATGTTTTATGGCTAAGGGGTAGGGCCATTGTTAGAGCATTTGAAGTTGAACACACAACTTCCATTTATTCTGGGATTTTAAGAATGGCGGACTTATTAGCATTACAACCCAATATGAATATTAAGCTACATATCGTTGCTCCGTATACGAGGAAGGAAAAAGTTTTTCAGGAAATAAGAAGACCCGTGTTTTCACTTTTGGATGAAGCACCTCTTTCTGAAAGGTGCACTTATTTATCTTATGATAGTATCGAAGAATTATCAAAGCAAAAACACTTATTGCATTTATCAGATTCTGTTGTTGATGAATATATCGAAGAAGCCGAATAGAAAACATTCAATTAAGAGAAAAACAAAACGCATAATCAATGAACAATTTATTTACAGAATACTCTGCATATTATTTTTTCAGTTCTTGGTTGCAAGCTGATGCAGCTTTAATCTCAATTGTTGCAATATTTATCATATTTAAATTACAAACATATAATTCTAAAATTGATGGAATAAAAACAGCGTTGTTTAATATGAGTAAATCAGTCGGGCCAAGTGAAGTTACACAGTTTGACGGATTTTCTCCTGAAAAAAAATTGAAATATATAAACAAAAAATTAGAGTCCCCTTACTCAGTTAATGAAGGGCGGATTTTTGAATCCTGGAAATTGACGGAGGAAAAAATTGTCAAGATTAAACAGCAAATGAAATGGCCTATTATATTTTTGGCTACTACGATGGGGATGTGCGGTATAGCTTTATTCCTTTCAAACTATATTCATAAATCGGGATTTATCATTGAATTTATAATTACTGTTACCATCTTGATTTTACACCTTATTGCTATAATGCAAAATTTAACCTTTATAATTAAATCAATAAAGGAATAGGATTTATTAAATCTTTTTTCACTTATTCAAAATCTTACAGCCCTAATTCCATTTATTTCCTTAATATCCTCACACTCTAAAACCTTCTTCTCCGGGCTTTGCAGCGCAACGTTTATCATCGCCTGTCCAACTTCTTTTAATTTAACTGTATAGTTAGGAAAGAGAGCATTAAACACCGGGTAAAACGGGGCCAGGAATTTGTAAAACGTTAGAGTGTTTTTTAATCCCTTAATCGGCTGTATGTAACCGGGACGGAACATATACGCGTTTTTAAACGGGAGCTTCATCAAATCATTTTCTGTTTTTCCCTTCACGCGCGCCCACATAGTTTTTCCTTTTTCCGTGCTGTCTGTTCCCATTCCCGATACATAGCAGAAAGTAATCTCTTTGCTTTTCTCGCCGTTAACTTTTACCAAAGTCTCAGCAAAGTATATTGTCATATCATATGTAAGGTGCTTAAATTCTTCTTCCTTTTTACCGACGGAAGAAACTCCCGCACAGAAGAAGCAGGCGTTATAACCTTTTAGTTCTTCCTCAACAGAAGTGAGATCAAAAAAATCTTTATGGATAATTTCTTTCAGTTTTTCGTGTTTCAGTCCGTATGGTTTTCTGTTTATAATAAGAATAGATTCGACTTCGGGGTGGTTAAGACATTCGTGCAAAACCCCTTCACCCACCATTCCGGTCGCTCCGGTTATAATTGTTTTTATTTTCATTTATTATTCTTTTGATTTGTACCGGGTTTAAGATAATGAAAAGCAGGAAAAAACAGGCCGCTAATCACGCCAAAGGGCGGACAAAAAATAACATACTACAAAACCCTTTAAATAATAAAAAAATGCTATTTTTAAATTGCTCTTAAGTAATTTTTCAATTAATGTTGAGCATATGCTCATAATAAAATATGCCAAGACCCAAAAAATATCGCCGGGTTTGCTGCAATCCATCCGCATACTACTTTAAGCCGAGGGGAATTCCGGTTTATGAACTCGAAGAAATTGTCCTCCGGCACGATGAGCTTGAATCACTGAGACTCGCAGACCTGCTCGCTTTATCACACGAAGACGCAGCCAGGGAAATGAATATTTCCAGAGCCACGTTCGGCAGGATAGTTAAAACCGCGCGCAGTAAAATAACAGATGGTATTTTAAATGGCAAAGCAATAAGGATAAGCGAAGATTCTGTTGAATAATTAATAAATAAAACCCGGGGGGAGAAAATGAAATCAGGCTTCTTGTATCTGACTATTCTATCTATTATTGTCCTTTCTACTTTAACATTTTCTCAGAATACTACTCAACATAAAAGTATTTTTGAATCAAGTCTTCACCATACCGGTTCCGGTATGAAATACTGGTACGATAAAAAACAGGGCGGACTTGAATTAATTACAGGCGTTCGCTACTCCGACCTCTCCTGTAAAAACTGCCACATCGGAAGTTGTGATGTTTGCCACAAAGTTGAAAAAGACGGTAAAGGTTTTTACTCAACTGCCGCGGCTAAAAAAAAGGATCTATGTTTTAATTGTCACGAGGGTATAGCCTCAATTAGAAAAATTAACGAGGAGAACGAGACTCCCGATGTGCATGAGGAAATGGGACTGGAGTGCCTGGATTGTCATTCCATAAGTGACGTGCACGGGGACGGAGCTGAATTTACATCTTTGAATGACCCCGGTGCAATAAGTGCTAAATGTGAAAATTGCCACGATTCTATTTCAAAAAATGTTTCACACTATATTCACAGGAATAAAGTTGATTGCAAAGGATGCCATACAAGAGAGGTTGTAAGCTGTACAAACAGCCAGCTTGAGACAATGATAAAAGAAGGTAAGAGAGTCACACAACAGGTTTCAGGATGGGAATTTTTAATCAACTATAATGGTTTGGTTACATCCGCAACTATACAGACCTACGTTGGGCCGGGAAATAAAACATTTATAAAGTTCACACCACAATTCAGCCACTCGATAAGAGGAGACGGTAAAAAATGCGAGGAATGCCACAACAACCCCAATGTGAACGAAATGAAAAGTGGAAGCATGAATCTCACCTGGCTTGAAAATGGAAAACTCGAACAGGCGCATGGTGTAATACCGGTAACAGAGGGAGTTGATTACAATACTGTATTTCAGAAATACGAAAACGGTAAATGGGTCCCGATAAATAATCCTGAAAAACCTATAGTACAATTCGCCGGTTACGGAAGTCCGTTGACAAAAAAACAGGTAAAAAGACTCCAGGGAAAGTGGAAAACAAGGGTGAAATAAGACAAAGATAATTATATGCGACAGGACTCACGAAGAATTAGGAACCTGGAATTCCGATTAATGGAATGAACTATTAAAACCCGCACTAAAAGAAAAAGAGATGCGGATAAAGTACGACTAATTTAAGAAGAGTTTTAGCGGGGAGTAAACCATGCTGGTATTCGGGGCAATACCTTCGGGAAGATCGGGGAGGAGCCCGGTTACAATTGTTTTTATTTTCATTTTTTTAATATAGGAAGATTCTGAAACAATCCCCCAACCGGCGGACGGAATGACTGCGAAAAAGATTTCTCACCCTTCGAAAAACTCAGGGTTCGAAATGACAGGGCATTTGTCATTTCGAGGGAACGTAGAGACCGAGAAATCTTTTCCGATTAAGATTTCTCCCCCGATAAATCGGGGGTCGAAATGACATAAAAATAGATTCAAATAATCTGCAATATTTTACCCAACAATTCATTAATTTTCGGGAGACATAAAACAGGGGAAATTATGGCTGCGAGCAGTGAGCCCACAGAAACAAAAGTAGAACCAAAATCATTTAAAGAAGTTGTCCAGGACGCTTTCAAAGAACTTGGAGAAACGTTTTCCGCGTTTATACATGCACCCAAGGCATTATGGGGTATAAATATACCCTACATAATTGAAGGATTAATTTATTTCGGGATACTTACAATCCTTGGTAAGTATTCGTCAGAAAATGTAAACCTAAGTGATTACCAGGCAGGACTTGTTTATAGTTTTGTAACAGGCGGTATTACTTTCGCTATGCTCGTCTTTGGAGGATTCGCAGACAAACTGGGCGTAAGAAAATCACTTATTATTGCTTTTGTTGGAATGCTGGTGGGTAGAACACTTGTCGCTCTTTCGGGATCAATAGGGCTTGCAGGCGGTTTGTGGTCGCCGATGTTTTTTTCTATGTGCGGTGGACTTTTAATAATGGTTTTGTTTTATGGTTTGTATCAACCAGCGGCCTATGCTGGAATTAAACGCTACACAAACCCACAAACGGCCGCTATGGGATACGCGGTTGTATATGGACTGATGAACCTCGGGGCTTTCCTGTCGGGATTCATTTCATCATTTACCAGGCAAAATTTTGAAACAACATTTCCACCTAATGGATTGACTGCTGTATTCTGGGTTTATGTTGGACTAACTGTCGTAGCATTAATTTCGACTATGATTCTGTTGAGCAAAAAGCTGGATAAAGAAGCTGTGGCCAGGATTAAATCTGAAAGCGGCGTTCAGGAAGATAACAATGAAACAGAAGATGAAGTTAATATTGATAATGTAAATAATGTTCCTGCAATTATTCTCGGATTGCTAACCGTTCTGTTTTTTGTTTTTTCGAATTTTGTACACGTGAATGAGTTTGATTTTATAATCAGCTTCTCACTGTTTGGTCTGCAAATTGTGATCGATACATTTTTAACAATTTCAATTATCTTATTGGCATTCACTATTTATGAATATTTAAGAAAAAGACCACTGCATCCTTTCCGTGACAAAAGGTTTTCTTTTTTCATCTTTATATTAATTCCTGTGCAGACTTTGTTCGCCCATAACTGGCTTACAATTCCATATTATCTCGACAGGGCATTTGCGGGTTCAATAGTAAGCGAATATTTTGAAGTTTTTTCAAATATAAATCCCATTTTAATTTTTATTCTCGCACCAATCGTCGCGGGATTAACGGCCAGGGCAGATGTTTATAAAATGATGATATACGGAACCATAGTAATGTCGGTTCCTACTTTTTTACTTGTACTCGGTCCGAATGTGTATCTCTTCCTGCTCTTCGTATTAATTATGACAATCGGCGAGGCGATGTGGCAGCCGCGTTTTCTTCAGTGGATTGCGGAAGTCGCGCCCAAAGGAATGACCGGCTTGTATATGGGGGTCGGCCAGTTTCCGTGGTTTCTTACAAAGGTATTAACGGGATTTTATTCAGGCTGGTTCTTAATGAAATACATTCCGCTTGATACACCGCCTTCTGAAATGAATTCGCAGACAATGTGGCTCATTTACGGTTTCATTGCAATTATAAGCCCGATCGGTTTAATACTTGCTAAGAAATGGATGATGAAAGATTTTAAAACAAAGTCAGTATAAGGTTTAATATTAAAAAAGTGGGCAAAATTAAGTTGCGGAAGTAATTTAACCTTCTGGGTTGTTGGTTGAATCTCGAAGGTTGCGGCTAAATTACAAGTAACCTTGAAGGTCTTTAAAAGCCTGCCTGTCTGCCGTGTATTACTTCAACATTTCGGTAACGGCAGTAAGACGGTCTAAAGGAGTTTGATAATCTAAAGCACCGTGTCGACGTTCATAATTATAATGATAAAGAAAACTGTTAAGTTCAGTAGTTAAACTAT
>Ga0209919_1001012_pt1 | contig 13942 bp, 5 predicted proteins | sample SalPon2A_C_D2_MG_FD_185721 | JGI IMG/M metagenome (GOLD analysis project Ga0209919, IMG submission 185721) | Soil microbial communities from South San Francisco under conditions of wetland restoration - Salt Pond MetaG R2A_C_D2_MG (SPAdes)... | ecosystem: Environmental > Terrestrial > Soil >... | reverse complement strand
TATTACACCGCCATGACGGAGATGCTGGTCCACGGCTTCCACGTGGGAGGGAATCCTAAGTCGTATTTCCCGCCGCTGCCCCCCAGCAAAGTAGCCGTGGGTTTCCTGGTGGGGCGGTCAAAGCTGAGCGAAATCGAGAAGTCCGTGAAGTATCTCATCACCGGCAAGCCTTTCGCTGGCGGCGAGTATAGGCTGCAACGACGCGGTGGCTACCCTAACTTCAACGGCGTCATGTTCTGGAACATCCAGGCCGATCGGGCAGACAACTACCAGATGTCAAATGCCATCGGCCCGTTATTGCACGGCCTGCCGCGTCGGTAGCGGTAGTCTGGACCATGTGAAACTTTCTCTCGCCGGGAGCATCCAAGGTGTTTGGCCGGATGTTTCCGGCAAATCTCCGGCGTTGCCCGGACGACTGGGAAAACGAATTCAACTTTAACTCAACCCACTTTAAGCGTAGCCGCTGGCTTGGCGGCAATCGATTCATTCCAGAACATAATCGAAGAAAACACTTGCGCACTGAACGCGTGATCAAAGTGGGCGCATTCATGGCCCTCGCGCTGTGCGCTGGTTTCTCTTGTTATACTGAAATGATGCGGGCCGAAAGCCAGTCCCAACCGGGTTGCTGGCTGCCCAGGTGGGGTTTCCGAGAGGGCCTGGAAAGGGAAAACCTGATCGCATGAGTGGAAACGAAAGCCGTGCCAATCCGCTTAAAAGCCTCCTGAGGGAGCGCATTGTCCTGCTCGACGGGGCCATGGGCACCACGATCCAGGCGCACAATCTCGCCGAGGTTGATTACCGTGGTGAGCAGTTTGCCAACCATTCGCGCGACCTGCGTTTGAACAATGACCTGCTCAACATCACGCAGCCGCACATTATTGAGGAGATTCATCGGCAGTATCTCCAGGCCGGCGCCGACATCATTGAGACGAACACCTTCAACTCCACCACCGTTTCCATGGCGGAATACGGGCTCGAAAAGCATGTCCATGAGTTGAATAAGGCCGGTGCAGCGGTGGCGCGGCGGGCGGTTGAAAAGTTTACCGCTGAAAATCCCGGGCGCCGGTGTTTTGTGGCGGGCTCACTGGGCCCCACCAGTCGGACGGCTTCAGTTTCGCAGGACGTTTCGAATCCCGCATCGCGCGGCACCAGCTTTGAGCAGTTAAGGGCGGCCTACTATGAGCAGGTGCGCTCGCTGGTGGAAGGCGGCGTTGACCTGCTGCTGGTTGAGACCGTCTTTGACACGCTGAACGCCAAGGCGGCGCTGTTTGCCATTGAGCAGTACTTTGAGGAATCCGGCCGACGCCTGCCGGTGATGGTTTCTGTGACGATTGTTGACCAGAGCGGGCGCACGCTGTCTGGACAGACTATTGAGGCCTTCTGGAATTCCATTTCGCACATTCCGCTGGTGAGCGTCGGCATCAACTGTGCGCTGGGCGCAAAGCAGATGCGGCCCTACATCGAAGAGCTTTCACAGATTGCACCGGTCTACATCAGTTGCCATCCGAACGCGGGCCTGCCGAACGCCTTTGGAGGTTTTGACGAGACGCCGGAAAGCATGGCGCAGGACCTGGGCGAATTCGCCGCCAACGGCTGGCTTAACATCGTGGGCGGCTGCTGCGGCACAACGCCCGCGCACATCCGGGCGATTGCCGAGGCTGTGCGGAACGCAAAGCCCCACACCATCGCGAAGCCTGAGTGCGCCACGCGGCTGAGCGGGCTTGAGCCGCTCACCTTTCGGCCCGACATGAACTTTGTCAACGTGGGTGAGCGGACCAACGTTACGGGCTCGCCGAAATTCGCAAAGCTCATTCTGAACGATCAATTTGAGGAAGCGCTGGCCGTGGCCCGCCAGCAGGTGGAAGCCGGCGCGCAGATTATCGACATCAACATGGACGAAGGCATGCTGGAATCAGAGCAGGCCATGGCCACTTTTCTGAATTACGTGGCCTCTGAGCCAGACATCGCGCGCGTCCCTATCATGATTGACAGTTCAAAGTGGAGCGTGATTGAGGCGGGCCTGCGCGCCGTGCAGGGCAAGGGCGTGGTGAATTCCATCAGCCTGAAGGAGGGCGAAGAAGCCTTCAGGCAGCACGCGCGACTGGTGCGCCGTTACGGCGCGGCTGTGATTGTGATGGCGTTCGACGAGCGCGGCCAGGCCGATACCACCGAGCGGAAAGTTGAAATCTGCACACGCGCCTACCGCATTTTGACCGAGAAAACGGGCTTTCCTCCGGAAGACATTATTTTCGACCCCAACATCCTCACCATCGCGACGGGCATGGATGAGCACGCAAATTACGCGGTGAACTTTATCGAGGCCACGCGCCAGATCAAGGCCACCCTGCCGCATGCCAAGGTGAGCGGCGGAGTCAGCAACCTTTCGTTTTCATTTCGCGGCAACAATACCGTTCGTGAGGCCATGCACACAGCGTTCCTCTACCACGCCATCCAGGCAGGGATGGACATGGGCATCGTCAACGCGGGACAGTTGGGCATCTATGAAGAAATCCCCAAAGACCTGCTGGAACTTGTGGAGGATGTCATCCTCAATCAGCGGCCGGACGCAACCGAGCGACTGCTGGCCTTTGCCGATTCCGTGAAGCAGACAGGCAAGCGGGAAGTGGAAGAAGACGCGTGGCGCAAGGGCACAGTGGACGAGCGATTGTCGCACGCGCTGGTGAAGGGTATCGTTGAGCACATCGAAGCCGACACGGAAGAGGCGCGACTAAAATACGGCCGCCCGCTGGCCGTGATCGAAGGGCCGCTGATGGCGGGAATGAATGTGGTGGGCGACCTGTTCGGCTCCGGCCGGATGTTCCTGCCGCAGGTGGTGAAGAGCGCGCGGGTGATGAAGAAGTCGGTAGCGTATCTGCTGCCCTACCTCGAAGCGGAAAAGCGACTGACCGGCGGCGCGAATGCAGCCGGAAAGATCGTGATGGCCACGGTGAAGGGCGATGTGCATGACATCGGCAAAAATATTGTGGGGGTGGTGCTGGGCTGCAACAACTACGAGGTGATTGACCTGGGCGTGATGGTGCCGTGCGAGAAAATCCTGAAGACGGCGCGGGAGACGGGCGCCGACATGGTGGGCTTGAGCGGACTGATCACTCCCTCGCTCGACGAAATGGTGCACGTGGCCAGGGAGATGGAACGTGAGGGCTTCAAGGTCCCGCTGCTGATTGGCGGCGCCACCACCAGCCGCGCACACACGGCGGTGAAAATTGCTCCTGCATACGGGCAGCCGGTGGTCCACGTGCTGGATGCTTCGCGCGCCGTGGGCGTGGTGGGGCGCCTGGCCAGCGAAGAATTGAAACCGGCGTTCGACGAGGAGAACCGCAACGCGCAGGAGAAACTGAGGGAATCTCACAGCGCACCGAAATCGCAGAAACTGCGCACGCTTGAGGAGGCGCGGCAGCGTCGCTTGCAAGTGGAATGGTCCGCGTACACCCCGCCGCGGCCCTCGTTCACCGGCCTTCGCGTTTCCAGTCCGGTGCCGCTGGAAGAGATTGTTCCTTACATTGACTGGACGCCATTCTTCCACGTCTGGGAACTTCGCGGCGCTTATCCCCGGATATTCGACCAGCCGGAAGTGGGCGCCCGGGCGCGGGAACTGTTCGACGATGCCAGCCGGTTGCTGGACCGAATTGTCGATGAAAAACTGCTGGAAGCGCGCGCCGCAACAGGCTTCTTCCCGGCTGCAAGTGTGGGTGACGATATCGAGGTTTATACGGACGAATCGAGAAAGACGGTGCGAGCGATCTTTCATACACTGCGCCAGCAGATCGAGAAGCCGGAGGGCGAACCCGACCTGGCGCTGGCGGACTTTATCGCGCCGCGCGAAACCGGAATTGCGGACTATCTGGGCGCGTTTGCGGTGACGGCCGGGATCAACATCGAAAAACTGGTGCACGGGTTCGAAGAGGACCATGATGATTACAACTCCATCATGGCGAAGGCGCTGGCTGACCGCCTGGCCGAGGCGCTGGCAGAACTGATGCACAAGCGGGCTCGGGAGGCGTGGGGGATCGGGTGCGAAGAGAAACTGACCCAGGACGACCTGCTTCGCGAGCGCTACCGTGGCATTCGTCCCGCCCCGGGCTACCCAGCCCAGCCGGATCACACGGAAAAGCGAATGCTGTTCGATCTGCTGGAGGCCGAGCGGAATGCGGGTGTGCGGCTTACCGAAAGCTTTGCGATGTATCCGGCAGCTTCAGTGAGCGGCTTCTATTTCTCACACCCTGACTCGCGGTATTTTGCGGTGGGCAAGATTGGCCGCGACCAGGTGCTTGACTACCATCGGCGCAAGGGGATGGAACTCCCGGTCGTCGAGCGCTGGCTGGGACCCTACCTGAACTACGATCCCCTGAAATAGCGACTAGGATGAAGCACTAACCGGCGTGGAAGCTGCCATCACGGTTGTTTGTGGCTGCGTTTCTTTGCTCCCCGTCTTTCTTGTCCCCTGAGACGACTTTAGCGTCCGGAGACCGTGCGCTTCGTGCCGCAACGGTGTTTAACTCCGGACGCCACACTCCTGAGAGAATTGTAAACCGCGTTTCTCCTAGGTGATAGCCAGGTTGACGTTTGTGCTCCTTACTACAGTGGAATTGGAACCAAGTGTCCCGGTGATGGTGATGGTGTAATTTCCGGTAGTAGACCCGGTTACTGTCGGTGTGCTCCGGCACGAAACCAGGAACGTCTCGCCCAAGAGGAGCAGGCAAAGCGCACAGACCTGAAGAACGACCCAGCGCCTTCCGGCCAGGCCGCGGTTCCGCCTGCGGCTTAGCATAAACAATCCTGCCATGATAAGAACCAAGAACCCCACCATCAGAGGTGGAACCATGCCCGGCGGAACGGCCGGGGGTGGCGGAGTGTTCGAATTCTTGGTCGTCTGGATGGTCAGAGTAACCTTGGTAACACCGCTGGGCGTGACCGACGAGTTTGAGAAACTGCAGGTTGCTCCCGGAGGCATGCCGTTGCCGCAAGCAAGCTGCACCTGTTTGTCGAACCCGTTGATGGGGGTCAGGGTAAGGGTGTAGGTTGCAGGCGAGCCCGCGACAATCGTATTAAGCGACGGGGAAGCTGACAGGGCGTAATCCGAGAAGAGCAGGTTCAGGCTGACCGTGGCGCTCTGCGAACCGCTGGTTCCGATGACGTCAAAAGCGTACGGGTTGGCCATGGAAGTCGTCAGGCCGCTAACCGTCAGGGTGCTCGTCTGGCCGGGAAGAATGGACGCAGGATTGAACGAACAACTCAGGCTGCCGGGGCAACTGAGGGTGATGCTTCCCGTGAAGCTGCTGGGCGCTGAGGCCGCGATAGTAAACGTCGCAGAACCATTTCCAATCAAGGTGGTGACGCTTGAGGACGGTGAAGACATTGTGAATTGCGCATCACCCGTACCGGAGAGTGCTACCACCTGGGGGCTGCCCGCAGCGTTATCGCTGATGGATAGAGAGCCGTTCCGAGCGCCCGACGCGGTGGGTGAAAAGGTCACGTTGACCGTGCAGGTCTGCCCGACGTTCAAGGTATTTGAAGTGCAGGTGTTCGTCTGCGAGTAATCACCAGTGGTCTTGAACCCGTTGAAGGTCAATGTTTGCGTGCCCGTATTCGTAATCGTCACCGTTTGAGCCGGACTGGTATTTCCTACGGTCACGTTTCCGAAGGTCAGGCTGGAGGGTGTGACAGTGACGGCCGTCGCCGAGGTGACCCCGGTGCCTTTGACCTTGATGATGTGCGGGCTTCCGGTGGCATTGTCGGTAATACTGAAGGTGCCGGTTTTGACCTCTGCGGTGCCTGGGGTGAAAGTAATATTGATGGTGCAAGTACCGCCACTGGCGGCCACAGTTCCCACGCAATTGTCCGTCTCGGCAAAGGAGGTGGTCCCGGTTGAATCAGTCTCGTTAAAGGTGATTTGGCTGATGGTGAGGGCAGCTGTTCCTTCGTTGGTGATATTGACCGTTTGCGCGGCGCTGCGGACGTTCAGAGTCTGGTTTCCGAAGTCTATGCTCTGTGGCACGATCGAAAGGCCTGGTGCATTGTCAGGCTTGATCTCAGAAATAAACGCATTGCCGGCCACACCCGTCAGACTGGATTGATAGGCGGGATAGGCGCCATCAATGGCAGGGAAATTCGTCGAGGATGTGCTTCCAGTGACGAAGGGGTTGCCGTTTGGACCCAGCGCGATGGCTTGGCCAAAATCAGCGCCACTGCCTCCCAGGTAGGTTGATTGCACAAGCGCGGTGGCCGTGGGATTCAGTTCGGCGACGAAAGCGTCTGTGCAGGTAGAAGTTCCACAAGCGCTGCCGCCGGTGATTCCCAGGAGGGACTGGATGGGACTGGCAAGGGGGAAACTGCTCGAGTTGGTAAATCCGGTTATATAGGCGTTTCCAGAAGAATCCACGGCGATGCCGTTAGCCTGATCAACTCCCGCGCCACCCAGCAATGTGGCGTAGGTCACTGAGGGGCCCGCAGGATTCAACCTGGTCACGAAGGCGTCGGACTGCCCTTGATTGGTTCCCTGCACCACTCCAACGGTTGTGGGAAAATCAGGTGATTGGCTGCTGCCCGCAATAAAAACGGAGCCACTGGGCCCCAGGGCCAATCCGAATGCGCGGTCGTCGCTGCTTCCCCCGAAGTACGTTGAAAAAGGAATTGTGGCACCCGCCGAGTCGATCTCGGTAACAAAAGCATTCACTGTTCCGGCGTTCGATCCTTGCACGGGATTCGAAAGTGGGAAGTCGGAGGAAAAAGTATAACCGGCGATGTAGGCATCACCGGAACTGTCAACCTTGATGCTTTCGCCGACATCCGCTTTGGACCCGCCCACGTAGGTGGAATAGACCAGCGCGGTGCCGCCGAAGTTTAATTTGGTGATGAAGGCGTCTGAAGACCCGTGGTTGGTCGATTGCACCGGGTTGAGGATTGGGAAGTTGGGCGACTGGGTGGAACCCGTAACATATGCGTTGTTTGAGGAATCCACTGCAATCCCCGTACCGGAGTCCGCCCCGGAGCCACCCAGGTAGGTGGAGTAAACCAGGCTGGAACCCGTACTGTTCAGTTCAGCGACAAAGGCGTCTTCTGATCCGCCGTAGGTAGTCTGAAAGACCCCGCTTGTTGTTGCAAAGTCCGAAGACGATGTGCTGCCAGTGATATAGGCGTCCCCTCCTGAATCGATTGTGATGGCGTTACCCGAATCCGTTCCGCTCCCGCCTAAATACGTTGAATACACAAGTTGGGGAGTTGTTGAATTTGTTGACGCAGTGCCGGCCGGATTGATTTTTACAACAAAGGCATCGCCACTGCCGCCATAAGTTGTCTTTGGGGTACCGGCTGTAGTTGGGAAGTCGGAGGAATTTGTAATTCCCGTAACATAAACGTCTCCAGAGGAATCGACGGTAATGCCATAACCAATGTCGCCGCCAGTTCCTCCGAAATAAGTCGAGTAAGCCAGAACGGGGTCTATCACCAGCCGCTGACGATGGTCATAGCGGCCCAGCTTAAACCCAATCTTGTTCTTTGCTTCCAGTACATAATGGACGGGCACTTGCTTTTTGCCCTGATAAGCGCGAGGCCGCCGGAGGTAAACCTTTCCGTTACCGACCTTGAGAACCAGGTCGCCGGAGGGAGCAATGCTCAAGCCATCGACACCCTGCACACCGATACGGATAGAATCCGGGGCCGACCCCGGAGACAGCACAAAATCGTTCTCCAGTTCTCCCTGGTGGCCATAATATACGAGGTCAATGCCGGGATAGACCTGGTGGTAGCGAACCCGCGCATAGTTGGGAATCTGGGTGTGCCAGTTGTGGGGATCGTTGCCGAGAAAATAGTTGCTCGTCCCAGGCAGTCGGGACTGGCCGGTGACGCGAACGGCGGAGGCAGATCCCAACAGGCGAAGGCGAATGACAGCAGAGGAGGCGGGCTTTTGTCCATTGCGCCCGGACCTTCCGGAACTGAGGGCCAACACTGCGTCATGTCCAGTGAGGAACAGAGTGTAGTTCCGCCCCCGTGCCAGGTATTTGACGCGCGGGTTTGTTTGCCCTCGATTTGCCTCGAAACTGAGAGGCAGTTGGGCATAGCGGCTGGTCCAGACCTTCAGATTGCGGGCGTTGTGGAGGGACGCCGCCTGGGCTTTGCCTATCGACAGGCTCAAACCGATGATAGCCAGGCTGAAGAGGCCTAGAGTAATAAGACAACGCCCTTGTGGGAATCCCCATCGTGCCGCAGTGGGTTCCCTATGGGTCACAGTAGAACGTTTCACTTTCACACTGCTCTCCTTAGAAAATGCTGAAATTTCTCCCCCGCAGTTCCAAAGCCTCTTCCAGAAATTTCACGGCCTGTGTCACAGCGGCCGGGGTTCATGGTCCGCCCAATCAGGGCGAAACCGCCAAATTAACGGTCGTCGTTCGCTGAATACTGTTGTCGCTCCCCAGGGTGCCGACGATCGTAACGGTGTAAGTGCCTGCGGGAGTCCCAGTTGCCACCGGAGTGGTGGTAGGGCCGTAGTAAGTGTTATTGCAAGCTGTTGCCAAAGCACTCAATGAAGCTGCCAGGATAAGAACTGCTATGCGCGTGCGAAGCCGCATAGGTTTCGCTCTCATCAACCGGCGCCCGACTGCAACCATAGAAGCTGCGGTTATCATCCAGAGCGCGGCCAGCAGCACCCACCACTCGAACCTCCAATGTCCCAACGGAGGTGCTCCTCCGGGAGGCGGCGGCAACACGCGAGAACTCGTCGCAGCAGTCGTGCTGATGGTCAGCGTCGACGTAGCTGGATGCACTCCGTCCATGGTGAGCCCGGGAGGAGAAAATGTGCACGTTGTATCCGGATTTTGCGCCGTGGCGTTTGTTCCCTGCGGCAGGTTCTTGCAACCCAGCAGCACAACCTGGTTGAAGCCGTTCACCGGATTTACCGTGACGGTGTATGTCGTGGAACTTCCTGCTGTAACCGTGCGGAGCGCCGGTGTGGGCGGAGTCTGTGACAACGAAAAGTCGGCGAAAAAGACCGTCAGCGACACAGTGGTATCCTGCCCGCCGCTGGTGCCTTTAACTGCGAAATCATAGGGGTTGGATGTGGTTGCCGAAAGGCCGCTCACCGTGACCGTACTGGACTGCCCCGGAGTGATTGAGGTTGGACTAAAGGTGCAGGTTCCAGTGGTACATGAGAGTGTAATGCTGTCCGTGAATGTGCTGGGTGCGGAAGCCGTGACAGTGAACGTGGTCGACGTGGTTCCGATCAGAATGACGCTTGACCGGGCGTTGGCCGCTAGGGAAAACACCGCATTGCCGGTTCCCGACAGAGAGACCAATTGGGGGCTGTTGGCTGCGTCATCCTGGATGGAGATTCCGCCCGAACGGGTCCCGGTTGACGTCGGGGTAAATGTAACGCTGATGCTGCAGGTCGACCCCACGTTGAGGACGGTGGGAAGTGTCCCGCAGGTATTGGTTTCCGCAAAGTCGCCGCTCGCTGTGATGTTGGAAATGTTGACGGCCGTATTGCCGGTGTTGGAAAGTGTGACGGTTTGCGCAGGACTTGTCTGTCCTACTGTGAGCGCCGCAAAAGTGAGAGACGATGCCGAAACCGAAATTGTGCCCGCTGATGTGACTCCCGTTCCCGTCACAGTGATGCTTTGCGGGCTGCCGGCAGCATCGTCTGAGATGGTCACCTGGTCCGTCACGGATCCAGTCTGAGTGGGCGTAAAGGTCACTTGAATTGTGCAAGTTCCGCCGCCTGCCGGCACGACCGATCCGCAGTTGTTGGTCTGGCTGAACTGGCCGGTCACTGAAATACCATTAGGTGGGATGTTGAGGGGCGCGCTTCCGGCATTGACCAGCGTTACCGTCCGCGGATTGCTGCTGTTATTGATCGTCTGGTTCCCAAAGGCGAGACTCTGGGGGCTCAGGGCTACAGCCGGCGCATCCTGAGCGCTGACCTTGGCGATAAAGACGTTCGTGCTCGAATTCGTTCCGGCATAGGACGCCTGGGGCGCACCCGCAATGACGGGGAAGTTTGTGGAATTTGTACTTCCGGTCAGGTAAGCCGCCCCGGAAGCATCCGTTGCAATGGCTTGCCCCAACTCAATCGCACTTCCTCCCAGATAGGTGGAGTAGACCACATTGCCCGAAGGACCCAGTTTGGTGACAAAAGCATCAGCACAGGGCGTGGCCCCGCACGAACCCGCGCCGGAAATTCCAAGAACTCTCTGCAAGGCATCAACCAAAGGAAAGTCACTCGACTGTGTAAAGCCCGTGATGAGAGCCTCACCGGAGGAGTCGATGGCGATGGAATTCGCCTGATCCAAGCCACCGCCGCCCAGATAGGTGGAATAAACCATCTGGGTGCCTCCTGGAGCGAGTTTGGTGATAAAGGCATCTCCCTGTCCTGCATAGTTGACCTGGAGCCCGGTCGTTACAGGAAAGTTGGATGAGGTTGTCTCGCCCGCGATGTAAATGCTGCCAACCGAATCGATTGTGATGGATTGAGCGCTTTCCGTTCCAGTTCCGCCCAGGTAGGTTGAGAATACGAGAGATGAAGTTCCCGGATCGATCTCTGTGACGAACGCGTCTGATGATCCCGACAAGGTGGACTGAAGTGGGTTCTGGGTTGGGAAGTTGGAAGAAAAGGTATATCCGGCGATGTATGGGTTGCCCGAACCGTCCAGGGCGATGGCAAGCGCTTCATCCGCGCCGCTCCCGCCAAGATATGTGGAATATAACAGGCTCGCGCCGGTGGGATCCAATTCCGCCAGAAACGCATCGGAGCCGCCGTCCAGTCCGACCTGCAGCGGATTCATAGTGGGGAAGTCTGTTGATTGAGTGGATCCGGTAATAAAGGCATCACCCGAGGCATCTACGGCCACTCCTCTTCCGTAGTCTATTCCGCTTCCGCCGAGGTAAGTGGAATAGACCAGCGATGAGCCGGATGCATTAAGCTTGGCCACGAAGGCATCAGTATTGCCGTTATTGCTGACCTGATAGGCGCCCGAGGTAGTGGGGAAATCAGTAGAATCTGTGTAACCGGCCAGATACGCATTGCCCGAGGAATCCAGCGCAATGCTGGTTGCCCTGTCGAGGTTGCCGCCTCCGATAAAAACAGAATAGAGGAGAGCGGTGCCCGCGGGGTTGAGCTTTGCTACAAAAACGTCAATGCCCCCTCCGAGGGTGGCCTGGCTGCCTGTCGTCGTGGGGAAATTGATCGACGACGTGGTTCCAGTAACATAGGTGTTATTGGCGGAGTCGACGGCGATGCCGTAGCCCACATCCCCTCCGCTTCCTCCGAGATAAGTTGAATAAGTCAGGACGGGGTCGATCACGAGTTCCTGGTGATGGTCATAGGGTCCAAGGGCAAAACCTATCTCATTGCCAGCCCGGATAACGTAGCGGGCCGGGACCTCCCTGCGGCTTGCCCCCTTACCCTGGTAGGCGCGAGGGCGCCGAAGGTAAACACTTCCTCCCCTTACCTTCAGCACCAGGTCACCGGATGCATTCAGGTGCATGTTCCTGGCGCCTTCCAGCCCCAGCCGAATCAGCCTCGGTTCCGAGCCCGGGGCCAGCATAAAGTCGCTTTCCAATTGTCCCTGACGGCCATAATAGGCAAGATCGACGCCGGGATAGATCTCGTGGTAGCGCAGCCGGGCGAAGTTGGGGATCTTCGTGTGCCAATGCCGGGGATCGTTACCCAGGAAATAGCTGGTATAACCGGGAAGGCGGTCCGAAGCCGAAATCCGCGCATGATGACTTGCTCCCAGCAGCTTAAGGCGAACAACGTCGCCAGTCGCCGCGGATGGGCCTGAATACCGCAGGTCGTTCAAATTTGATGATGAAGTTCCGTCCGGTTGATCGGCCCTCTCGGATTTCATAAGCTGCAGGACGGCGTCATCTTGCGTCAGGAAAACTCTGAAGCCCTGCCCGCGCGCCAGGTACCTGACCTGCCTGCTCACCTGGCCCTCGTTTTCCTCAAAGCCGAGGGGCAGGCGGTCAAAAGAAATCACTTCCCTGGCCTTGGGGACGACTGCAGGGATGCGAACCTGAGCCCGTTCCTGGCCATAGCCCGATGACCACGTCGCAAGTCCTAACAGAATACCTACCAGGAGGCAGACGCCCGTATTGCTTTTCAAAATCTCTTTTCCCTTCGCTTCACAAAAATTCACTGACTTCACCTGTTCGAATTCAAGCGATGGCAAGCGGGCGCCACATTCCTGGCGCACCTAGTCGGTTGCCGTCAGAAAACGAATCAGCGAAGTCCCGTCAAATTTCAGCATCAGGTACGCGGAACCCCATCGATAGTGAACGCTGTAGGTATATCCGGCCTGCACCTTCAGGTTCTTGACCTTGGCGACTTCGACCCACCCGGAATAGCCGTTGTCGCGTCCCAACTCAGTGCCGCCAATGGTTTCAAAGGCATTGTTCCAGACACGGTAGTGATTTGCGTCTCCGACAACGCTGGAATTGGGTGTGACCAGCCTGCTGAAAACTTTTTGGTGCCCGAAAGGAACGATGCCATATACGGAGGCTCCAACCGTGTAATCCTTAAATAATGTGAAGTTCGCGCCCACTTCGCCATTTCCGTTGACGCCAAAAACCTGATACGGGCGCGCAATGTTATAAGGGCGCGGGATCACATACCTGTCGACTGTTTCGTTGGCCGCGCCAAAATTCACAAAAGGGGTGAACCCTCCATAATGTGTGCTGACGTGGTTATACCAATCCACACCAAAACGCCCGGTGCTGAAAACCCGATCGGCGCTCGAAATGGGAATGGTTCCGGTCAGAACGGAGGTCGCATCCAGCCCGTGCCACTTGGTTGTATAACGCAGATCAACAAAGGGGTCCCCCGCAAGTGTTGTCCAGTTCCAATCGTGATTGGAAACAGCGGAGTATGGGCTTTGAACCGTGTAAAGGGAGGCACCAATATCGCCTCCGAAATGTTTAGTGATGTTGTACCCGACACCAATGCCCGCGGTGTAGATTCCTCCCAGATTGGTGTGTTTGCCGACAGCCACGGCAAAGGCGGTCGCACCGGTGCTGTTCGTCGTCTGGGCAGGCTGCGCTTGTTGATTTGAAGTATCCTGGGCGGCGCTGCAAACCGGAATCCACAAGATTAGAATGGCGACGAGCAGTAAACTGTAAATTTTCCCCACTTGGTTTATCCTTTAACATGGAGCCCAGGGCCGTGGCGCCATAAGTTCCGCATCTGCCCCGCGCGTTGGACAAAATCGGTCTCCTAATAGACTGATATCAAAATACAATACAACCTGTTGGTTTGCGATGCAACTTTATCATGGCGCGCTTTTCTGGCCCTTTGTGAAATCACCCCAGACATTATAGCAGGGAGAAAAATGCAGAATAATCCCTGCAAGGCCGTGACCCCGGGTATAGATACTCTGGGCGAAGTTAAATACCAAGAATAATCTCTGACGCAAACCGGGTGGAAAAGGGTTGCTTCGTCACACCATATTCGGCGTGTTCCCCCGCCTTCCGCCGCACGGCCATTCCAGGCCAATCCCAACGATTAAGCTCGTAAGATGCAGCTATAGAACGCCTTAGGTTGAAATCCCGCAACCCTCCGCCCTTCCGGCTCCAGGACTCGCAGCACAGGCTTGCAACTTCGACACCGGTGCGGTTCGGACCGCAGGGTTTCCTGGTGGCCAACAGCCCCTGGCGCCGAGTGAAAGCAGAAAGATTATAGAAACTTGAGCGCAGGAGTACAATGGGAGCCGACTTCGCCGAGTTGGTAAGCCTGAAAAGCTGAACATTCCTGTCAGCGAGGTTGCGGATGGCCGTGACGTGACAAGCTCCCGAAGAGCAGGAAGCCACTTTTGAACCTGATTGAAGCGACCTTCCGGGCCGCCATCTTCGGTTATCTTTTGGAACAGAACCTTGACGAGTCGAACCCATACAAAAATGCATGCTTTCTTTCAAAAACTGCAATTCCGCTGGACTG
>Ga0209919_1001008_pt1 | contig 13967 bp, 9 predicted proteins | sample SalPon2A_C_D2_MG_FD_185721 | JGI IMG/M metagenome (GOLD analysis project Ga0209919, IMG submission 185721) | Soil microbial communities from South San Francisco under conditions of wetland restoration - Salt Pond MetaG R2A_C_D2_MG (SPAdes)... | ecosystem: Environmental > Terrestrial > Soil >... | reverse complement strand
CATCCCCGTGGTGCCCAGCGGCGACATCGGGCTGGACATCGCCCTGGGCGTGGGCGGCTTTCCCATCGGGCGCATCACGGAGATCTACGGCCCGGAAGCCTCCGGCAAGACGACGCTGGCCCTGCATGCCGTGGCCGAGGTGCAGAAGCGCGGGGGGATCGCCGCGTTTATCGACGTGGAGCACGCCCTGGACCTGCGCTATGCGCAGTTGATCGGCGTGAACGCGGAAGAGTTGCTGGTTTCGCAGCCGGATTGGGGCGAGCAGGCGCTGGAGATCGTGGAGATCCTCGTGCGCAGCGGCGCGGTGGATATCGTGGTGGTGGACTCCGTGGCGGCACTGGTGCCCAAGAGCGAGCTGGAAGGCGACATGGGCGATGCCCACATGGCCATGCAGGCCCGCCTGATGTCCCAAGCCCTGCGCAAACTCACGGCGGTGATCTCCAAGTCCAAGACCATCGTGATGTTCATCAACCAGTTGCGCATGAAGGTAGGCGTGATGTTCGGCAGCCCGGAGACCACCACCGGCGGCCAGGCGCTCAAGTTCTACTCCACCATCCGGCTGGACGTGCGGCGCATCAGCCCCATCAAGGATGGCGAGGCGGTGATCGGCTCCCGGGCCCGCGTGAAGGTGGTCAAGAACAAGGTCTCGCCGCCGTTCCGGCAGGTGGAGTTCGACATCATGCACGCCGGCGGCATTTCCCGCGAGGGCAGCCTGCTCGACATTGCCACCACTGACGGCATCGTGCAGAAGAGCGGGACATGGTACGCTTTCGAGAACGAACGCATCGGCCAGGGTCGGGAGAATGTGAAGAAGCTGCTGGCCGAGCAACCCCAGTTGGCCGACCGCATCGAAGCCCTCGTGCGCGCCAAGTACGGGCTGGATGCCGTGCCTCCGGTCACCCCCGCCCGGCGGGAGAGCCCGGACAAGGGTGCCGAGAAGGGCGAGGACAAGCCGGTCAAGCTGGCCGTGAAAGCCGGCCAGGGCTGATGCAGCCCGTGCCCGGCGTAACCTCACCTGCCTACGGATGACGCAGCACGACTCCACCCCCGCGCTGGATGCCATCGGCGCCGCCCTGCAAGAGGCCGCGGCGGTGGTGGACGTGCGCTCGCCGGGTGAATTCGCCAAAGGCCACGTCGCCGGGGCCGTCAACATCCCGCTCTTCTCCAATGAAGAGCGCGCGGAGATCGGCACCCTCTACAAGCTGTTGGGCAAGGAGCAGGCGATCCACAAGGGCCTGGACTTCATGGGCGGCAAGCTCGGGGAGTTCGTGCAGAACTTCGAGGCCTTCAAGTCCGCCCCGCTGCTGGTGTACTGCGCGCGGGGCGGGATGCGCTCCTCGGCAGTGGTGGGGCTGCTGAATTCGCTGGGCTATCGCGTGCGGCAGCTCCCCGGCGGCTACAAGGCCTTCCGCAACTATGCGCTGTTTGTGCTGGAGCACCACCTGCCGCCTCACCTCATCGTGATCCACGGCCAGACCGGCGTGGGCAAGACCCTGCTCCTGCAGCGCCTGGCCAACCGCCTGGACCTGGAGGACATCGCGCAGCACCGCTCGTCGGTGTTTGGCGCGGTCAACCTGCAGCCCCGCACCCAGCAGCAGTTCGATGCGGAGCTGGTGGCGGCTCTGCACCGCCTGGACTATACCCGGCCCGTGTGGGTGGAGGGCGAGAGCCGCAAGATTGGTGACGTGACCATGCCCGATGCCCTGCGACACGCCATGCAGCGCTCCCCCTGCGTGCTTGTCACCGCATCGCTGGAGACCCGCACGGCACGGATCGTGGCGGAGTATGGCCAGCCGGGCGATGCCACCAAGGCCCAATGCGAAGCGGCCCTGCGCTCGCTGACCATGCCACTGGGCCACGAGCGTGTGGAGGAGATGATCACCGCGGTGCGCGCCGGGGACTATGCGCCCGTGGTGCGGCAGTTGCTGGTGGACTACTACGATCACCGCTACGCTCACTCCATGCGCAACTACCGCTACGACCTCACCGTGGACAGCGAAGACCTGGACGCTACGGCGGCGGCCCTGGAGGCCTTCGCGGCGCAGCAGGCGGACGGCGGGGCCGCTGCCTCCGCATCCGCCCGGCAGACCGCCGGCCGCGACGCAGGCTGAGGAGGGCCTGCTCGGCCCACGCGCGAAATCGCTTGCAAGTGGCGCCGCGTTTCCTCTAGGCTTTGTGATTGCCAGTGCAGAACGACCTCGGGGTGTAGCGCAGCCTGGTAGCGCGCTTCGTTCGGGACGAAGAGGTCGGAGGTTCGAATCCTCTCACCCCGATTCGCCGTATCCGCAGCAATCCCGCCCGTCGGACGGCATCCGTCCGGCTCGATACAGCAACTGCCCGAGACTAATGACTGCACGGCGGTGAGTTGGAGGCCTGCCCCCCTGGACCGCCGCAAGGGCGGCCCAGGGTGATCTGCGGGGCATACGCTAGAACTGGTAGCCGACCACGGCGGCCAGCATGCGGTCCTTCTCGGTGATGGTGCCGCCGCCGGCGGTGTTTTCGCCGTTGGAGAGGCGCCCGGAGAGGGTGAGGCCCTTCTCCGGCACCCAGCCCACGTCGATTACCGTGGCCTTGAATTCGCTGCCTCCGCCCTTGGGGTCGCGCTTCACGGACTGTGCGCCCAGCAGCAGGTTGCCCAGGCCCACCTGCAGGGTGAACGTCGTCAGGTCGAAGCCCCCCCCCACGCCGTTGTCGAAGTCCCCCTTGGCCAGCTTGTCGTAGGCGATGTGCCAGTTCCACGCACCCTTCAGCCGCAGGGCCACGCCGATCATGGCCGTGCTGCGGGTGGCGGAGACGCCTGTGCTGTTGTCCAGATCGTCCTGCCCGGCCGCGTAGCCGAGGTAGAACGTCTCGCCCAGGTTCACCGAGAGCCCCAGCGTCTTGTCCAGCACTTTGGTATCGCCCGCACCGGTATCCCCCACGCCCCGGTCCAGCCCGGCCCCCAGGGCCAGCCCCTTCAGGATCTGGTAAGAGAGGTGCCCACTGCTTTCCGTCTCGTGCAGGCTGCCGCTCGCGTCCTGCTTCACGTCCAGGTGCTCCAGCCCGAAGGCCCAGCCGTCGTTCACGCCGCGGTAGCCCACAAAGTAGCCGTTGTACTTCTGGTCGGCAGCGCCGGTGGGTTGCGTATCCAGCTTGATCAGGCCGAAGGCTGCCCGCGAGGGCCCGCCCCATTGCAGGGCCGCCGGGTTGTCCGCGGTGATGGTGGCGCTGTTGGTGCCCAGGTCGTTTGCGCGGTAGTAGCGCGGGGCGGCCGGCGTAAGCTCCGGCGCCGCCACCTGCGCCTCCGCGGTGCCGGCCGCCAGCAGCACGGCCGCGCAGACTAACCACAGGGTTCGCTTCATTCTCAGGCTCCCGGATGAGGTGCGCACGCGTCGCAATGATCCATCCGGGGATGCATTCAATTTGCGCACCATCCCCGCCCGGTGGCGGCGGTGCCCCCGTGGACGGGAAAGAGCCGCCCGGGGCTTCGCTGCGACCCGCCGGCCCGCGGGCGTTGGGCGCGTCTCGCGCCCGTAGACCGTTGGGCCGAACTTCGCTACGCTGCGGGCAGGGCAAAGGGAGTCGCCCCGGAGCAATCCTCGGGCAGATGTTCCGCGTGGCCCTCGGCAGAGACCCTGTCGGGTGCTGCGGGGCGATGGCTTGGCAATGCGCCGCACCCCGCCGACCCACCCAGCACGCGGATGCCACGCAACAGGACGCACCATGAACAAGCCTACTCCCTCCGCGCCCGCCTCACGGGAGGCGCAGCTCCTGGACATCATCCGCGCCCTCGCGCTGGAGCTGCATCCGCACAGGCAGGGCAACCTGCGCGTGGGCATGGAGAGCCAGCTCGATGCTGAGCTGGGCTTCGACAGTCTGAGCCGCGTGGAGCTGCTCCTGCGCCTGGAGCAGGCCTTTGGCGTGGCACTGCCCGAGCACGTGATGGCCACCGCGGACACGCCGCTGGACCTGCTCCGCGCGCTGGAATCCGCCCGGCCCTCCGGCCATGGGCCGGTGCGACACGCGCGCGATACCGCCGCCCTGGCCGCCGTGGAGGCCGCGCCGGACCAGGCCGCCACACTGATGGACGTGCTGGACTGGCACGTCAACGCCCATGCCGAGCGGCCGCACATCACGCTGCTGGGCGAGGATGGCGGGCCGCAGGTGATGACCTATGGCGACCTCTTCGCCGATGCGCAGCGCACGGCGGCCGGCCTGCTGGAGCGCGACCTGCGGCCGGGGCAGCCCGTGGCGATCATGCTGCCAAGCTGCCTGGAGTACTTCCACAGCTTCATGGGCGTGCTGATGGCCGGGGGCATTCCGGTGCCCATCTACCCGCCGGCGCGGCCTTCGCAGATCGAGGACCACCTGCGGCGCCACGCGGGCATCCTGGACAACGCCCGGGCGGCGATCCTCATCACGGTGCCCGAGGCCAAGATCGCCGCGCGGCTGCTGCGCATGCAGGTGCTCTCCCTGCAGCACATCGTCACCCCGGACGAGCTGCGCCCCGAGGGGGCGGCGCTGCCCCGGCATGCCGGGCAGGGCTCGGACATCGGCCACCTGCAATACACTTCGGGCAGCACGGGCAACCCCAAGGGTGTCGTGCTCACCCACGACAACCTGCTGGCCAACATCCGCGCAATGGGCCGCGGCCTGCAGGCGGACTCCACGGACGTGTTCGTGAGCTGGCTGCCGCTCTACCACGACATGGGGCTCATCGGCGCGTGGCTAGGCAGCATGTACTTCTCCGTGCCGCTGTTCCTGATGTCGCCGCTCACCTTTCTGGCGCGCCCGGAGCGCTGGCTGTGGGCCATCCATGAGCACCGCGGCACGCTTTCCGGTGGTCCCAACTTCGCCTACGAGCTGTGCCTCAAGCGCCTCAGCGATGAGCAACTCGCGGGGCTGGACCTCAGCTCGTGGCGCGTGGCCTTCAACGGCGCCGAGCCGGTGATTCCCGGCACGCTGCGGCGCTTCACCGAGCGATTTGCGAAGTACGGGCTGCGGCACGATGCCATGAAGCCGGTCTACGGCCTGGCCGAGTGCTCAGTGGGTCTGGCATTCCCGCCGCTGGGGCGCGACCCGCTGGTGGACCGCATCTCCCGCGACGCGCTGAACCACGCCGGGCGAGCCGAACTGGCGGCGGCGGACGATCCGCACGCGCTGGAGTTCGTCGCCTGCGGCCAGCCGCTGCCGGGCCACGAGGTGCGCGTCGTGAACGAGGCTGGCCTGGAACTGGGCGAGCGCGAGGAAGGGCGGCTGCAGTTCAAGGGCCCCTCGGCCACCAGCGGCTACTACCGCAACGCGACGGACACCAAGGCCCTGCTGCACGGGGAGTGGCTGGATTCCGGCGACATGGCCTACATCGCCGGTGGCGACGTCTTCCTCACCGGGCGCCGCAAGGACATCATCATCCGCGCCGGGCGCAACATCTATCCCCATGAGCTGGAGGATGCCATCGGGGAGTTGGAAGGCGTTCGCAAGGGCTGCGTGGCCGTGTTCGGCAGCACCGATCCGCGCACGGGCACCGAGCGCCTGGTGGCCCTGGCCGAGACCCGCGAGCGTGATCCCGAGCGCCTGGAGGCCCTGCGCATGAGGGTGGAGGGATTGGCCGTGGACCTGCTCGGCACACCGCTGGACGACGTGGTGCTGGCGCCGCCCCACACCGTGCCCAAGACCTCCAGCGGCAAGATCCGCCGTGCCTCCAGCCGCCTGCTCTATGAGCAGGGCGCGACCCGCGGCGGCACGCGCGCCGTGTGGCTGCAGGTGGTGCGGCTCTGGCTGGCCGGACTGGCGCCCCAGACGCGCCGGCTCTGGCGCGTGGTGGCGGACACGGCCTATGGCGTCTACGTGTGGGCGCTGTTGCTGGTGATCGCGCTGCCGACGTGGCTGCTGGTCGTGCTGCTGCCGGGGGCCGCCACGCGCTTCACGGTCGTGCGCGGGGCGGGGCGGCTGCTGCTGAAGCTGGCCCGCATCCGGCTGACCGTACAGGGCCTCGAACACCTGCCGCGGGAGCGGCCCTGTGTGCTGGCAGTGAACCACTCCAGCTATACCGACGGCCTGATGATCGTCGCGGGCCTGCCCGGACTATGGAGCTTCGTGGCCAAGCGCGAGCTGGTGGGTAGCTTCATCTCGCGTTGGTTCCTGCGCCGCCTGTCCACGGAGTTCGTGGAGCGCTTCGACAAGCAGCGTGGGGTGGAGGACGCCCGGCGCGTGGGGGCATCCCTCCAGGCGGGTCGCTCGCTCGTGTTCTTCCCGGAGGGCACGTTCCGCCGGCACCCGGGGCTGCTGCCCTTCCACATGGGTGCTTTCCAGGCCGCCGTGGAGGGTGGCGCACCCATCGTGCCGGTCGTGCTGCGCGGAACGCGCTCCATGCTGCGCGATGGACAGTGGCTGCCGCGCCGCGTGCACGTGCGCATGGAACTGGCCCCGCCGCTCCAGCCGGAGGACAACGGCTGGAACGCCGCGGTAGCCCTGCGTGATGGCGTGCGTGCGGAGATGCTGCGGCGCCTGGGCGAGCCGGACCTGGCCGATCAGCCCGTGCTGCTGTGACCGCAACGGCGCGGGGGACGGTCTTGTGCGCCGTGCGTGCCTGCCGTATGGTGGGCGGCGATGATTCCCGACAGTGCAGCGTGACGGGCGCCCAATCCATCCCGTCGCTCCCCGCAACCCGCAGCGTATGCCGGTGATTCCGACACATGGGTGAACTCGCCTTCCTGCGCGACCTGGTTGTGATCTTCGCGGTGGCCGTGGTCGTGGTCGCCGTGCTGCAGAAGGTCGGCATCCCGTCCATCGCGGGGTTCATCGTCGCCGGCATCCTGGTGGGCCCGCACGGCTCTGGGCTCATCCGCGATCTGCACGACGTGGAAATCCTGGCCGAAGTGGGCGTGGTGCTGCTGCTGTTCGGCATTGGCCTGGAGCTTTCGCTGGACCGCGTTCGGCGGCTCTGGCAGCCGATCCTGATTGGCGGCACCTTGCAGATGGGCCTCAGCATCCTGGTCTGCATGGTGCTCGCCATCATCTTCGGCATGGCGCCCGCCAGCGCCATCTTCCTGGGCTTTCTGGTGGCCGTATCCAGCACGGCCATTGTGCTGCGCGCGCTGAACGATCGGGGTGAGCTGGAAGCGCCCCATGGCCGCCTCACGCTGGGCATCCTGGTATTTCAGGACCTCAGCGTGGTGCCCATGATGCTGGCGATCCCGATCCTGGCCGGTACGGGCACCTCGGCCATGCACGTGCTGCTGACGCTGGGCAAGGCCGTGGGGGTGTTGGCGGGGGTGCTCATCGCCGCGCGGATCATCGTGCCGCGGGCGCTGCACCTCGTGGCCCGCACGCGCCAGCGCAACCTGTTCATGCTCTCCACGTTCCTGGTCTGCCTGGGCACGGCCTGGATCGTCTCCAGCGCGGGCATCTCGCTGGCCCTGGGCGCGTTCATGGCGGGCCTGGTGGTGGCCGGCAGCGAATACCGGCACCAGGCCCTGGCGGATCTGTTCCCGTTCCGCGAGGTGCTCACCAGCGTGTTCTTCGTCTCGGTGGGCATGCTGCTGGATGCCAGCGCGCTGTTGGATCATCCCCTGCCCATCGTGGGCCTGCTGGTGGCCATCATCGCCGGCAAGTTCCTGGTGGTGCTGCTCACTGGCCTTTCCATGCGCCTGCCGGCGCGGGTGTCCATCCTCTCCGCGGCGGGGCTGGCGCAGGTGGGCGAGTTCTACTTCGTGCTGCTGCGCGCGGGCCAGAGCGCGGGCATCGTGGATGCGCACTGGGGCGGCGCCGCCCTGGCTGCCAACCTTTCCGCCGCCGCCATCTTCTCCATGATCATCGCGCCCCTGGCGCTGGCAGCCGGGCCGCACATCGCGGCGGGCGCGGGCCGCATCCGCGTGCTGACGCAATACCTGGGCGTGCGCGAGGCGGGGGAGACCGCCGAGCAGTTCGCGGGCTTGCAGGATCACGTCATCGTGGCGGGCCTGGGGGTGGTCGGCCTGGAACTGGCCCACTCCCTGCGCGAGGCCGGCATCGCCTACATCCTGGTCGATCTCAACGCGGAGAACGTGCGCCGCGCTGCCCGCAACGGCGAGCCGGCCTGCTTCGGCGACGTCACCAGTCCCGAGGTGCTGGAGGCTGTGGGGGCGCCCCACGCCCGCGAGTTGGTGCTGGCCATCAACGACCCCGGCGCTGCACTGCGCGCCATCGGTGCCGCGCGACGCATTGCGCCTGATCTGCACATCGTGATCCGCTCGCGCTACGTGGGCGATATCCGGGGCCTGCTCACGGCCGGCGCCAACAAGGTGGTGCCCGCGGAGCTGGAGGCGGCCGCCGAGATCACATCGTACATGCTGGACCGCCACGCCGTGCCTCCGGACGTGCGCTTCATGCAGCTCGCCCGCATCCGCGCCCGCCTGGAAGACCCCGCCCTGCGCGCGTCTTCCAAGGGTTGACCGATCGGTCAAGTTCGATACAGTCGGGCAGAGGGGTGATGCGTCCGTAGCCGTGGCGTGGCCCCCACCATCAATGTCCGACCCGGAGGCAGCCGTGCACATTATGGACGTGGAGACGTTCCGCTCCCGCTATCCGGCGTGGCTCGAGGCCACGCGGCCCCTGCTGGAGGCCAAGGACTGGGGTGCGTCCTTCAAGACCTATCCCTTTGCCGTGAACACGGAGAGCCCTTGGGCACCGCAGGCCAAGCCGCTGGCCGAGTGCCGCGTCGCCCTGCTCAGCACCGCCGGGCTCTATGTGCCGGGCGAGCAGCCGCCGTTCCGCGCCGAGGACATCGAGGGCGACTGGAGCTTCCGCGAGCTTCCGGAAGGCGTGGCGCCGGAGGCGCTGGCCATTGCGCACGACCACTACGACCACACGCGTGCCGAGACGGACCGCAACTGCGTCTATCCCCACGCGCGGCTGCGCGAGCTGGCGACGGCAGGTGTCATTGGCGAGGTGGCTTCCAGGCACTACAGCATCTCGGGCTACTGTACGCGCCCTGACCACATCGTGGAGCGCAGCGCGCCGCAGATCGTGCAGCGCTTGCGCCAGGACCGCGTGGATGTGCTGCTGCACGTGCCTGTGTGACCGGTCTGCCATCAGTCCGGCGGACTGATCCAGCGAGTGGTGGAAGCGGCGGGCATCCCCACCGTGGCGCTGGCCACCATGGCCGACCGCGTGCGGCGCGTATGCTATCCACGCGCGGCGGTGGCCCGCTTCCCGCGCGGCGCCACCTGCGGGCCACCCGGCGCGGCAGATCTGCAGCGGGAGGTGGTGGCGGCAGCGCTGGATCTGCTGCGCACCGTCCGCGAGCCGGGTACTGTGGTGGAGCTGCCGCACCGCTTCAGCGAGGGGGCCTGACCGGCGCCGCCGGCCGTTGACCCGCCCCCCGCCGGCCCGCTACACCGGGGCTGTTGTCTCGCACATTGCAGCCAACCCGGGGCGCGCCCGCGTGCCCGCATCGGAGCCGAGGCCATGCCCCGCGTGGAGGATCTGGAAACGCCCATCGTCACGGTGGACCTCGACATCATGGCGGCGAACATCCGCAAGATGCAGGCCTACTGCGATGCGCACGGCCTGCGCTTCCGGCCGCACATCAAGACGCACAAGACCCCTGAGATCGGCCGCCTGCAACTGGAGGCGGGGGCCCAGGGCATTACCTGCCAGAAGCTGGGAGAGGCGGAGGTCTTCGCGGATGCGGGCTTCGACGACATCTTCATCCCGTATAACCTGATCGGCCCGGCCAAGCTGGCCCGCCTGACGGCGTTGGCGCGGCGCTGTCGGGTCAGCGTGGCGGTGGACTCCGCCCCGGTGGCCCAGGGCATCAGCGAGGCCGCCGCAGCGGCGGGATTGGAGGTGCCGCTGCTGATCGAGTGCGACACGGGCGCGGGCCGCACGGGCGTGCAGACGCCCGCCCAGGCCCTCGTGCTGGCGCAGGAGATCGACCGGATACCCGGCGTGCGCTTCGCGGGGCTGATGACCTTTCCCACGAACCTAGAGACCACGCCGCCCTTCCTGGCCGAGGCCGTGGCCTTGCTGGGCGCCGCCGGGCTGGAGGCGGAGACCGTGAGCGGCGGTGGCACGCCGCAGACCTGGCGAGTGCACGAGATTCCGCAGATCACGGAGCATCGTGCGGGCACCTACGTCTTCAACGACAGCAACACGCTTGCCGCGGGCACGGCCACGCTGGACGAGTGCGCCATGCGCGTGCTGATGACCGTCGTCAGCCGGCCCACCGCCGAGCGCGCCATCCTGGACGGCGGCTCGAAGACCCTCAGCGCCGACCGCCTGCTCTGGCGCGATGCCACCTACGGCACGGTCGTCGAGTATCCGGAGGCGGTCATCTATGGCTACTCCGAGGAACACGCCAACGTGGACGTGAGCGCCTGCGTCCGCAAGCCCGTGGTGGGCGAGCGCGTGACGGTGATCCCCAACCACTGCTGCACGGTGGCCAACCTGCACAACGAATTGCTGGGCGTGCGCGGCGGCGAGGTCGAACTGACCTGGCGCGTGCGGGCCCGCGGTCTCGTGCGCTAGGTTGTGTGCAGGAAAGCACTTCAGCCATAGGGGCTCTGCCCCCATACCCCCACCAGGGAGTGGAACTCCCTGGACCCTATTTGTGGGCGAGATCGCGTCGGCCCTGGTCTGGGTCTGTATTGGGGGTGTGGGGGCCCTTGGCCCCCGCATTGGATTTCTTGTGCTTTTCAAGCGGCCCAGCCGCTTGACGACCCACTCCCAAGCAGAACCTGGCGGCGCTGACCAGCCGCGTGCCTTGCCGCGCGGGGCTTCCTGGGCCCGTTGACCCCCGCCCGGGTTTGCCCGATGCTGGGTCAGCACCTGCGCCCGCGGCCGTGACGGCGTGGCTCGCGGCCCGCCGGGCGCCCAAAAGGGGGAACTGCCATGACCCGCCTCTGCGTCGTCGCGGCGTGCGTGCTGGCACTGGCCGGCACGTCTGCCTGCAGCCTGTGGAGCCACTGGAACGATCCTGAGCGCAGGGACTATCAGCACCGCAAGGTCGGCCAGCTCGATCCGCGCGTGGTGGCCTCGTCGGCGTACATGGCGGACTTTCGGGTGCCCTGGTGGCTCGATGCCGACTGCCGTGCGGCCTTCAGCCCGGCCGCCGATCCGGCAGGCTATCGAGCCTTCACGGAGGAGGCCTATCGAACGGTCGTGGAGCGCCAGGCCGTGTTCGACGCCGGCACTGGTCGCCCCCCGCCCCGCACGACGCCCTGGCGCGACGGTTTGTGCGTCACCGCGGGCCCGGCGCCCGTGCGGCCGGACGCCAACCTGATCGGGCTGGCGCTCTCCGGCGGCGGCAGTCGCGCCGCTGTGTTCTCCACCGCCGTGATGTTCGAGCTGCAGCGCGTGCACCTGCTGCGGCAGGTGGACGTGATGTCGTCCGTATCCGGTGGCTCGCTCGCGTCCGCCTACTACGCCGTGAGCTGCGACAGCGCGAAGCTGGAGACGGAAGGGGCCTGTCCACCCACCGTGGAGTCGCCGCCCCTGTGGGGGCAGCCCCGCCCGCCCTGGAGCGAGGCGGCGGTGTTCGATCGCATGGGGCGGAACTACCTTTGGCGGTGGTTCGGGAGCTGGTTCCTGCCGTGGAACTTCCCGCGTTACTGGTTCACCAGCTTCGACCGCACCGACATCATGGCCAAGGTGCTGACCGACAATCTCTACGATCAGTCGGTGGGCGGGTACCAGGGCCTGCGCTTCGAGGACCTCAACCCGCAGCGTCCCTATCTGCTGATCAACGCCACCAACAACACACATCCGCGGCCCGGCGGAATGGGGCCGGTGGGCACGCCGGGCTCGCCGGACGGTGCCCGGTGCGGCGTGCAGCCCGCCGGCGATGCCCGCGCCCGCGATGCCGCCAAGCACTTCGCCTTCACCGACGACATGTTCGGCTGTCTGCACTCGAACCTGGACGAGATGGAGCTGGGTCGTGCGGTGATGGCCTCGGCGGCGTTCCCGGGTGTGTTCAACTACACGACGTTGGGGCGCTACCGCCCGCGGGCGGAGGACCGCGGCGACGCGGCGGAATACGTACACCTCATGGACGCGGGGGTGTTCGACAACCTGGGGCTGACCGCCCTGGAGCGGGTGTTCGACCACGAGGGCCGGTCCGACCCGTCCGCGAACTCCTCGTTGCCAAAGCGACCGGCGCTGCGGGTGGTGATCCTGGTGGATGCCTATACCACCGCCCTGGAGGCCCCCGCTGCGGAGCCGGACCCCCGCACGGCTCTGGACCACATCTTCGACACCAGCGCCCTGGCGGCCACGGACGTGATGATGGGCATACGGCGCTACCAGCTTGTGCGCGAGCTGCGCGAGCGGTTGCACCTGCCCGCCTCCGCGGAACGGCCGGGGGAGCCTCCCTGCTACTGTGCCCAGGATGAGCATGCGACGCCGCCGTGGCCCGGCGAGGTGCTGCACCTGCAATTCAGCGATCTGGCGCGTCTGATCCCGAAGGAGACTGTACCCGATTACGACGCCAAGTATGTGGATCCTCTCAACCCCACGCCGCCGCGGCCCTTCGATCCGGCGCTGCTCCGGCTGGTGAACGCCATGCCGGAGCTGAACTTTCAGGGCTACCCCTACGAGGGGGAGCGCGGCCGGAGGCGCCTGGCGGCCGATCGCGAGAGCGGACAGCTCTACAACCGGCTGTACGACCGCATCGCGGGCATTGGCACGAGTTTTCAGATCTCGGGCAACGCCGTGAACTGTCTGCGTCAAGCCGCGCACATCCTGGTGCGGCTGCAGCTGATCGACCTGGCGACCCGTCCTGAGCTGAGCCGCCTCGGCACGCTGGTGGACGGGCCGATTCTGGAGCGCCTGCGCGCGGCCTATCGGCAGGCCAGCGGCCCCGGCGCCGTGGGCGAGGCTCTGCACTTGCCGGGCGATCCCGCGCTGCTGCCGCCCTGCCAACTGGAGGAGCCGCCGCTGGTGCGCACGCCAGGCGATGGCTGAGCCCGCCGGAGCCCCGGCCCGCCGGCCGCCGTGGCCGCGGGGGACTGGACAGGCACCCCGGCCCTGGGCGAGGGTGACGGGGCACCTCAGCCTAATCTGCACAACCGGTGACTGCTGCGCGGGGTGCCGATCCACACCACGTCAACGAGATGCACGGCATGACCTCCGCTGCACTGCAGAGCGCCACCCCCAACTTCGACCTGCATGGCAAGACGGCGCTCGTCGCCGGGGCCGGCCGCGGCATCGGGCTCGCCTCCGCCTGGGCGCTGGCCGGTGCGGGCGCCCGCGTGATCCTGCTGGCCCGCAACGGGGACGAGGTGCGCCAGGCAGCCGAGGCCATCGTGGCGGAGGGCGGCTCGGCCGAGTGGGCGGCGCTGGACGTGGCGGACCGCGCGGGGCTGACTGCACTGCTGGCCGATCGCGGGCCGGTGGACGTGCTGCTGAACAACGCCGGCACCAACCGCCCCGCGCCCTTCCTGCAGGTGACCGAGGAGGACTTCGACGCCATCGTGAACCTGAACGTGCGCGCGGCTTTCTTCTGCGCCCAGGCCGCGGCGCAGACCATGGTCACGCAGGGGCGGGGTGGCTCGATCATCAACGTCTCCTCGCAGATGGGCCTGGTGGGCGCGATAAACCGCACCGTCTACTGCGCCAGCAAGCACGCCCTGGAGGGCATGACCAAGGCCATGGCGTTGGATCTGGCGCCCCACGGCATCCGCGTGAACACGCTTTGCCCCACCTTCACCGAGACGCCTCTCACGCGGCCCTACTTCGAGGACCCCGCCTTCCGGGAACAGACGTTGGCGCAGATTCCCTTGGGCCGGCTGGGGCAGGTGGCCGATCTCACCGGCGCCGTGGTGTATCTGGCCTCGGACGCCTCCCGGCTCATGACCGGCACGCACATGGTGGTGGACGGCGGCTGGACCGCCAAGTAGACCTCACGGAAGCAGGTTGCCCCACGGCAGCCTCACGACACGCTTCATCAGGAGCCAAGCGACATGACCATGCGGTACAAGCTGTTCGGCAATAGCGGCCTGCGCGTCTCC
>Ga0209919_1001006_pt1 | contig 13971 bp, 33 predicted proteins | sample SalPon2A_C_D2_MG_FD_185721 | JGI IMG/M metagenome (GOLD analysis project Ga0209919, IMG submission 185721) | Soil microbial communities from South San Francisco under conditions of wetland restoration - Salt Pond MetaG R2A_C_D2_MG (SPAdes)... | ecosystem: Environmental > Terrestrial > Soil >... | reverse complement strand
TGCCAGTAATTAAGGCAATACATAAAACTATTAATAAGCTCAAATTAGTAGTAGTTTCAGTTACAAACATTGATGCAACTGCCACAACAAAAACTAATGCTAAAAATCCAATTCCGACTGATTCTAATATATGTTTCATGTTTTTAAGCAAATGGTTCGCAACTTCCTATACATTCATTTTCAAAGTCAAGCATCGCCTGATAGTCAAAATCCATCGTATCGTCTTTTGCTTCTCTGAAATATTCCTGTTCTGCTATCTCTCCAATTTCGGCAACTGTTTTGTTTTCTCTAAAAAATCGCATCGGTAAATCCATCCGTTCAGCGTTTAAATTAGCGGTATGGTTTGCATATTTCATTTCCATCAATGACGGGAACTCAAATCTTTCTGGTGTGTGCTTGTGTATTGTTGCAAGTTTACGCAATGATTTTTTCCAACACCATTTACAATTACCTTCGTAGCCTTTTAATTCAAGCCGAAATGGCTGTTCATTCCAAAATCTATTTACCATCTGCTTATTTACTTGCGCAGCAATTAATGGGTAAAAAAGCCTGTTCAACTCCTTATTAGCACTAATCCGGTCAATTTCATCTACTCTAATTCCAATAGCTGTTTTAAAGTCCCTTTTTTCCCATCCAATAGAACGGGCATAGCTTGTAATTGGTCTTTCTTTTAGTTCCCGGGTGCAAGTCATATTTTGTTTATTTGGTATGGCAAATCTTTTTATACACTCTTCAAAATTGCCACCAATACCAGAACGTTCTGCACTTTTAAAATTTACAATAGTATGCTTCGTTGCTCCTGTCATGCTAATTTTAGGCTCAACCCATACCAAGTTTAACCCAAAATGTTTATCGCATTTGTCGGCAAATATTAATGTTTTTTCGTTTTCTTCTCCGGTATTGGCAAACACAAAAAGCAATTCGTATTTGTGTGCAAAATTGTATTTTAAATACCACGCCATATAAGCTGATGTTTCTCCAGCAGAGAAAGACACTAAAATTTTTTCCTTCCCTTTTTCTTTTTTTCTACTATCGTTCATTTAATCAAATTTTATAGGTTAATCGCGCCACTAAGCATGTACCGGCCGTTGTGCGTAATGCTTAAAAATAAATTAAAACATCTTTGTTACTTTTGCTTTTCAAACGAGGGTAAGCACTACGCACAACAATGCGTAAATTCCATGCTTACTTTCTACCTCGTTCAAACTTCAGTGCTTATTGTGGCAATTAAAAATAAAAGCCTACCCACGCTTCCATTTTCTGAACTGCCACCAACTCATTTTTCTAATTTCTTCAATAGTTGGCTGTTTTTTATCTGGATTCTTTAGTTCTTCAATCTTAGCTTTAAGTTCTTCATTTGCTTTTGCTAATCCAGTTATTGCTTCATCTTTGGTGTATAGTCTTTGCTCCCAACTATTCCATCCATAAAAAACTGTTATCGCACCATTTCGTTGAATGCCATCCCTAAAATCACGCAATTCATTGTATGTTTCAAGGTCTAAACTAACTGTGTTGTTTCTCTTAATTTCTTCCATCTTAATTTTTGTTTTTAATTTATACTCGTATCAACTTTTCTGCGTTATTTCGCACGTAACTTACGCTAACCGTTGTGTGCAATAGCCTTTCTTCGTAGCAAGGTTAGTGCTTAATAAATCTTTTTTATTTAATTTTTTGCCCATGCTACTCAAGAACCATAATCAATTGCTACTATTTTACCATTTAAATATCCAAAACTATCTGATTTATTTTCAACTGGAACATTGTATTTAACTCGTTCGCAAGTATTATCTGGATGATAATCTTCTGACGTATCAGGCCAAAATATTGATAAATCCAATTTCGAGAACTCTTCTTCTGAAATAGATTCACATCGAGGCATTATCAACAACCATCCGCCAGGTATGTAAAATTTTATCGGACAAATTCTCTCATCATTCATTTTACTAAATTTTACTTCCTGCATATTTGCAAGTAACCCTAATAAAAAATGTCTCCACTTATATCTAATTTTAGGTATTTTAATTGCGTATTTTTTTGTGAGAAATACTTCTCTTGTAACTCCTAAATAATTGTATTCCATAATTAATCCCTCCCTAAAAAATTAAATAAAAAAGTGTTCGTACTTCGATTGAACTGAACTGGAAGCTACATGCACACAACACACGGTATAAGCAAAAACCGTCTCGGTGTGTAATTTAAAGTATGTAGTCCTAATCAAGTTCATATCGTATTGATAATGTTGTGTTTCAAATCGGTTTCAGCTCATACCGCCAACGTTAACGGTAATGCAACTCTACTATTTCGAAAGTTGTACCGTATCTGGAGCAGACAAAAACATTTTCTTTAGGCTCTTTAAATGTTCTTTTCGGGTTTTGCATTTTTATGTAATTTCTTGCTTCTTTGTCGCTTTGGAATAAAATGTTTTTTAGCGGTTTTTTCTGAAACATTATCACAAAAGCACTACCGTTAACATTTTGTAAATTGCAGGTGCTTTCGCTCGTTTTAGCATTCTCCTTCGCTAGTTCTTTGTTAAGTTCGTAAATCAATTCATCGGTAAACTCATCTACGTAAAGTTCGTTAACGTAAATCCCTTTCTTGCTGCATTCGTGATATTCCACACTATGCTTCATTAATAACTTTCTAATTTTACTTTCTTCCATCGCTCGTATATTTATAGGTTTATATTTATAATCAACTTATTTCGGTTATTCAACAGCACCCGACAACTTACAAGTTGCCGTTAACAGTAATGCTAAAAGTCGTAGTCAGTATCTAACTCTACATTTTCAGAGTAACAGTTATAGCATAGTTTCCCGCCTCCATCAGGTCTGCAAAATACAGTATCATTCGATTCCCCGCAGTCATCACATTTATCGTAAGCACTACCGTTAACAATATGTTTATGTAAGTCGTTTGCGCTCGATTCAAGTTCATTCGCTTCTGCATCTTCAAGTATTTCTTCTAACAAATGAATCATTAATTTACAATCTCGTTGTGCTGTGGCATTTTTAGCCTTAATAAACTTATCCAGCATTTTGCGCTGCTGTTCTAATTTTAGTTTTACTATGTGTTCAATTTCGCTCATTACTTAGTATTTTAAAGTTATTTACTCGTTTCAACCTTCTACCAAACTGATACAACGGCCTCCACAAACACCCACCGTTATACCCCAGTTGCCCTTGAAAAGAAGTGGTTTAAAATGAAACATATTGCGGGCAACCGTACGCCCCGAAAAACGGGGCTGGTATAACAAAATGTTTATTGCATTACTTCGTTTCATTGTGGACACTTTCCATATTAATAATACCGTTTTAAAAGTTTTGCTTAGCCAATTCCTGGCTTTTGATGAAAGCATAAAACCTACATAGTGCAGATTCGTAACGCTTTTTTGCGCTTGAATTTGCGTAGCTACTTTCATTCAAATCAAAGAACTCGGCAATATCTTTGTTTGATAAGCTGAGTTCTTTTTTTAATTCTTCGATTTTCATAAAAGGTTATTTTGTTTTAAAAATTCAAAATTATCATAAAGAACATTCCAATTATATCCTAATTCTTTACAGAACAAGACATACACAAATCTATCTTTATCTATCGGTTTATTTCCATTCATACTTGAACTGGTATATTCGAAATCGTTGTATTTGTAATAATAACCTCCTGTTTTCAAGTTGAGTTTAAAATCTATACCCATAACAATCGAAGAAAATTTAATCTTAGTGTAAAATAGTTCAAATTCTTTCCCATCCTGAATTACTGATTTGTAAAATTTTGATTTCATTTTGTTTTTTGTTTATATGAATAATTAAATTTCTTATATCAAAGATAAGCATATACTTATTAACGTGCAAGTATTTCTTTAATTATTTTAAGTATATACTTATATTTATTTTCGTTCTAAATAAGAAAAGACCCCTCTCAAAAACTTTTAAAACTAATCACGTCCATTTAATCAACTGTCGGGTGTAACGCAACAAACATCGAGCGTTACCAACCATTTTTACGGCGGTAGCTCTCAATTATTCGCTCAATTCTATCTTCGTCAAAGTCGCACTCATACCATTCTTCAAGGGCGTGTCCAAATTCGTGCATAAGCATTTCAATAATCATTTGCTTTGGCTCGATGTCGTGCTCCATGCAAGTTCCGATTGTGCCTTCTACGTTTAGCAAAACTAATCCACCTTCTTCGCTCTCAATTGATGAAGAAGCGTATGCGCCAAAAGCATCCATATCGTCGTGTCGCACAGCCGTAATTTTAAAACGGTTGGTAACAAACGGTATATTTAAACCGCTTGAACTCGTTTCAGCTTTCGCCTTTTCGCTACTCAAAATTGAAACTTTATACTTTTCTAATATCTCCTCAATATATATCGTTTCACCTTCTTCATTATTTGTAAAATGATACATTACTACTTCGTTTGCATCAATTCCTATGCTTTCCAAAAATTCTGTTACATCCATCGCTCGTAATTTAAAAGTTTTATACTCGTATATAATTTTCTGCGTTATTTATCAGCGGTCAAAACATACCCAAACCGTTGTAAACAATACTACTTATGTTCGTGTTTATTGTAATCAACTGAGCAACTATCGCATTTTTGTTTCGTAAATTTTGCACCAGTGAATTTACACGTAGTACAGTTTACAACAACAGGTATATTTGATTGCCTATCACCCGTTTCAATATTATTCCATCGCTCACCCTTGAGTTTTGCGTAGCTGAAATGTATTCCTCCAGCTTCCTGAACTTGTTTAAATCCATGTCTTTTACATTCTTCAACGAATCTGATAAAATCATCTGATTCTGTATCTTTAGCAACTATATCTATTTCCATCGCACTCGTAATTTATAATTTAGTAACTCGCATTAACTTTTGTGGGTTTTGAAACAGGCAACCCAACATACCTAAACCGTTAGGCACAATGCCTATATCATTAATTTTATTCGCTGTTATTTGTAGGTCTGTAATCCTATTGTAAAAGGCACAGTGCCTAACACGTAATATAACCCATGCTTAGTTTCGTTCATTTAATCAGCTTTAGTAGGTAATTGTCACAATATTAGTTCCCAACGCTCTTTGGCTTTTGCAAAGCCATTTGGTTAAAAATGTGTGCTATTACATCAACTGTCCAGCCATTGCCAAGCATTCCTGTAGCATTCCTATAATTAACAGCTTTAGTGTAGTTTAAAGGTACGGTTTGCATCAATTCACATTCTCGCCTCGTTGGGTATCTATAAATATCACCTTGTTTAAAAACAACACTATCTGTAGGCTTTTTCTCTTGGCTTTTCATTAAGGTGGGAGCTTTGTCACTATTAATGTCTATTGCTCTATTTCTAGGTCTGTCCAGTTTGTTTAAGCCTTTGCCTTTAAGCACTAAGCTTTCATCATATTCCTTACAATGTAAGTCAGCAAGCTTTAATCCTAAGTCATTAGGTTGCGTTACTCCTGGTATGTTTGTCCAGTAAATGCGCTTTCTGTTTTGCAAACTTACTAAGTTGCTATTAATCACTATTGGCTCAACTCCTAATAACTCAGTAATCGTATCCATACTTTTTTTACTCATCGGCACGTTTTCAAGCAAAAAATATTTAGGCTTTGTTTCTTTTAGTATTCGTAAGTATTCAAAAAATAAACTACTCTTGCCTTCTGTAATTTCGCCACCGCCTTTATTTGCTAGGCTTACTGTTTGGCAAGGGCTACCACCTATAAGTAAATCTATTTGTGGTAAATCTTCCGCTTTTACTTTGGTCACATCCCCAAGTTGCTTTGTGTTTGGGTAATTATCTAAAGCCACCTTTATTGCAGGTTCTTCAATCTCACTTGCAAAATAGTTATCATATTCTATTCCGCATTTATTTAAGGCTATTTGTCCACAACTCATTCCATCAAATAAACTAAGTACATTCATATTTTTAATTTTTTCAAATTTATTTTTACCAACCCTCAAAAAACTAATATTGCTAGGTCGGTACATTTAATCATCATTAGTGTTATCATTCGCACGGGTCATATTACCATCGTTAGCAATCATTTTGCGCAAAAGTTGCTATGTTGCCTACATTCTCTGCAATACATTATGTCGTGGTATTTGTCAGAGTCATTGTATCTGCAATTTGCGCAAACCGACACTTCGTTATTGCTAACAACAGGTATATTTAAAATTTTTAACTGCTGTTGTGCGTTATTAAAATGCTCAGCTACTTTGTCATAGTTAGGTTTTGGGCTATATTTAACTAAAGTCAATGCCCATTCTAATTCATGTATTAATTTACTTTTGTCGCTCATATTATTTCATTTAATCCGTTAAAAATTCAAAACATACCAACACCGTTAGCGTTAATACTTGCTAAAATAACCGCAGCCTAAGCAAACATAACCTAAGTAATTACCATCATCGTCATATACATCTGTACTTTCCATTGGGCAAGTACAACCGCTAACAAAGTGCAAAGTGCATTTATCCTCACTTTTATTCGGCAACGGTGGTAAATTTTTAAAAAGGTCATTAGCTGCTTTTGCTAATTGCTCTTTACCTGCATTTATCCCAGCAACGTAAACTTCTTCTAACTTACCTAAGTCAATAATATCAAATATTGCATTTTCAGCACTTGCTCTATATCGCTCTATATCTGCTAAACAATTATCATGTAATGTTATTTGATTGTCTAACTCAAGCAATATTTTACCTATCCTTCCTCTAATGTACTTATCAAAATCTGTCATTGTGTTAAGTTTTTAAAAATTATCTTAGTTCTAATTCAATTCAGCATTAAACGCACCTTGCACAAACCGTTGTAGGTAATAAAAGCCTACTACTTCCGTACATCAATTTTAGCTTTCAACTCTTTTTTACGCCTGTCAAAATATGCTTTTACTTTTGGGTCGTCCTTACTTGTCCAGTAACCGCAAAAGCTGTTGGTACTAAAATTCTGCAAATGATGTCCACAGGTGGTTATTTTTTCACGTTTATCTGCATTGCTCCATTGGCAGTTCATACAGCTTTTACCTTTCGGGTTCATTATATTGTCAAGCTGTCTAATTTCGTTTTCGTCTTCTGTCCAAATCATATTTTTTTAATTTAGTGGTTATCTATCCGTAGGCTTTTACATACCTACAACAATGGCTAAAAAGCCATACAAGTACAGGCTCTTAGCCTAGTCGTTAGCCACAATTAAAGAGTTTTTATGTAATCTTCAACGTAATCGCTAAAATCATCGTGTTTATCATCCCAAACCTCACCTTGCAACCAATCAGCAAAACTCTTTAACAGTTCACGTTGTTGGCTAACACCGTGTAAAATTAATTGCTCGGCTCGGTCTTTTTTAATTAAGTCCTCTACAAATAATTGTATTTCATAATTGGCTTTTTCTGTAACACCAAACTTATGGTGTATTTCTTGCATTTTGTCTTGTATGTTCATTGTATATTTATTTAATTCTGTTCTTAAAATCCGCAACTAATCTTACACAAACCGTTATAGGGCATAAAGCGAGCGTAATTTAATAGCACAAGGCATATCTAATTTATCGCTCCATATTGTTGCACTATCTCGCATTTGGTCAACTTCTGTTAGTTTACCCTTTACATCTACACCATCAGTCATACCGCTATAACCTTCACCACCATAATTACGCCCTATAACAATGTGTAATAAACCATTGCTATACGTGCGTATTTCAAATTCTTTCTGTTCTTTCATCTTTATATATTTTAATTAAGTTTAGTTTTAGCAACGGTTCATACACGAGCCGTTAGGCACAATATTAAGGCTTTATGCAGCATAATGTACTGGTTCCAGTTTTAATTAAGTAGTGTTTACCATCGCTGTGGTGTTCAACTATTCCTTTCCATATATAAGTACTAAACTGGTATTTAACAGGCAATTCTATATAGCTTCCTTCTGGTGGCAAAGCCTTAAAAAAGTGCCTAACAATGCGTAATATTGCATTGCCAGTTCGGTACTTCGATTTATTTTTCTGCGTATTATCCATAATTATTTTTGCCTCCGCGCTTTGGGTTTTTCAAACCCATTTTGAATAAGAATCTGAATGTATCCAGAAAGGTTTTCTTTTCCAAATATCTCAACACTATCGCGTTTAGCCTTCTCCTGCTGTTCAGGAGTAAGGCTAATTGTTACTTTTTTAGTTTTCATAGTTTACAAATATTACTTGTTCTCTTGTTTCTTTTCTGTCTCTTGATAATTGTTTTACCCATAAATGAGAACCACCAAAACCGTATTTGAAATTGTTTATTTGTCCAAGTTTTAACGAGTAATCTAAGTTCGCTCTAAGTTCGCTTTCGTCTCTTGCTGTTGCAATGTCTTGTGTAATTCTTGCAAATTCCATTAAAGACTGTGAGAAGTTTTGTTCGTCATAAAATGCTACTGGATTTTCGATTGTTGCTTTCATTGTTTTAAGTTTTAATATTAATTTCTTGTACAAATATAGTAAATACTTTTTAAATACAAACTATTTACACAAAGAAATTTAAAACCGCCCCTAAAAAATAATTATTACTGTCGTTCTCGTATCTAAATTTCGTGGTTAATTTGGCAACGCAACATACGCTAACCGTTACCGTTAAGTTGCTTGCTCGTAAAGGTGGTATTCGTCATTGCATTCCCTGCAAGGCTGTTTATCTGGGTCGATAAGTTTGTGTTTACAAGTTCCGCAATAAACCTTTCGCTTCGCAACGGTAACATTTTGTAAATTGCAGGTGCTTTCGCTTTTATCAGCACCGTTCGCTAACTTTAGTACTTCAATTGCGTATTCGTGAAGCAAATCAGTTATTTTGTATGATTCCATTTCGTTATCAACCAACCTAACTCCATTGTATGTTGGTTCAGGTATGTTTTTGCTTTTTAAAAAATCTTTTGGTGTCATAATCGCTCACTATTTAAGTTATTCAACATTTGTATTTCAATCTAATTTTGTGCGTATTTCAACAGCACCCGACAACTTACAATTCGCCGTTACAAACAATAAAAATTATTACAGTCTCTCAATCACAATAATTTCATCGTAAGCTATTTGATGCTAAAGTGTATTAAAACGCACTATTCATGCACTTATTCCGTTGCCATTTTCTTTCAACCAATGCGAATACCAAAGATCGTAATCCAATGCTTTCAGTCTTTCCATAAATCCATTCCACCACCATAAATTTTTCAATCCACCATTAATATCATTTTCGTCTGTTATTGGGTGGGTGTGGTATCCCTGATCGCCAGTATGATATAGATTAGCTACCGGACGAATAAATTTCTTATCCGTCATTAAATCACCGTCACGCCCCTTTAAGTGATGCCACGCAACTTCTTTCCACGTGTATTCTTCGGGTATTGGTGTCCCGCTAAAAAAACACTTCCATTCTCCGCGTTCTTTCAGTTCTTTTTCAAGTTCAGATTTTACTCGATTATACACGCGGATTTGTGCCTGTCTTTTACTTGATATTTTTTTCATACTGGTATTGTAATATGTGAATGTCTCTTTCTATATCTGAGGTATCTATATTGGTTTGTTTCAAATAATCATACACCTCGTTTGCGTTGACTATCATTTCGGGTAATTCATCCCTTTTAATAGTTGCTTTGCAGTTGCTTAGTTTTAGTTTCATTTTAGAATAAGTTTATTTTATTCAATTTGGCAAATGCAACGTCTGTTTCGTTATACCACAATTCACAAACAACGCCTTGATCTGTGTGTGTAACGCCCACCACCTTGAGTGTTGTAGGTAGTTTTTGATCTTTGAAATGCGATACAAACATATTCGTTACGCTTACGCCTTCTCCTTTTCTCGGAACAAACGACAAATTATCTGGGAAACAATTTTTTTGATAATTGTCCAAATTGGTTTTAAATAATATCTTCATTTTGTTATCTCTTTATGCAGCCACCTGAACTGTTTTAACAGGCTTATTACAATTATTAATACGAATATGAATCCAAATACATACGCTATCCAATACTGTCTAAAAACGCTTGTAAGTACGCCTAAAATGGCTAAATAGATTAGTGATTTCATTTTTAATCTTTAATTATGTAATACGTTTCTTTATCAGTTAACCTGCCCTCTTTATGCGCGCGTTCAAGTCTATTGTACAACTCCGTTCCTGCGCTAATGGCTGCGGTTTGTTTCATTACTATTATCATGTTAACTTATTTTATAATAACAATTCTAATTTACAAATTTATAACTAATTTTTAACCTGTACAACATGTTTTACAACACGTCACCGAAAACCATTGTCAATACCCCCGCAATAAATGAAAGGATAAGACAAATAAGTCCGGCTACTGGTTGCCCGTGTGCTATGCAAACAACGCCTGCAAACAACAAAATTCCTGATATATAAACCAATGTCTTTTTCATGGCTAAAGGTTTATTAATTTATTCGTCATTTCTATAAATTCGCCTACTTCTTTGCCCCCGAAACAATATTCCCCTTCGGGTGTATAAATATATTGCCTGAACTTTTCGGTGGTGGCGTTATGAAGTTGATACTCGTTTTCGTTTTCAAACATAAAGTTCACAATTGCTTTTTTTAATTCTTTATTCATGATATTTATTTTTTAAATCCAAAACTCAATTCCATTTCCCCGCACGGATCGACAAACAATCCATCGTCTGTCAGTCCGTTTAAATAGCTTTTTAAAGCCTTTTGTTGTTCGGGTGATAGTTGCACCCTTTGAAGTTCAATCTCAGCTAAAATAGCCTTTTTCATGTCCTTATTAGTCATCGGGAAAAATACCTTAAATTTTAGATCCCCGTTTTGTCTTAATTTGAATTTCATTTTTAATAGTTTTATTTATATAGTCACAAGAATAAAAATCAAGGCAATAAAAGCCATTACAATAAACCCGTATATCATCGCTTTTCTTATGTTGGTTTCCGTGTTCATGGTGTGTTAAATTAGATAATTAATAATACTTTCCCCTATTAACGCGAAGACTAAGATCAAAGCGAAAAGAATAATTTGTGTTTTTTGTTTCATGGATTAATTTGTTTCGTGTTCTACTTTCCACTCGGCGCGCTCGTATCGTTCAACGCCATTAAATACAGAATAAACCTTATCCGTTCCTGGTAAACAATGCGACACTTTGCGCCCTGTTATATAAACCCTTATTCCCTGTAAATATCCCATATAATAAACAATCGAAAAACTAGATCCGTAGTTTCCTACACCATCAACAGAATGAACAATATTTATTAATTCGTCCATCGTTTTAGGTTGTTTTTCGTTCAATTCCTTGTCAACCTGTTTTAATACTTTTTGCAATGTCATGATAATAATATTTAAAGTTTTATACTACCAAATCCCGCCATTTATTTCAGTGGCGGGCAGGTAAACAGTTTTAAAACTTGTTTAGTCTTCTTCTTCTTCTTCTTCTTCGGTCATTCCCAACATATCGAAAATCCAATCTTCTTCAAACCAAAGGAGATCATTTAAGTGTCCTTCTTCAATACCATCGGGATACAATTCCTCAATCAAATTATCAAATTCATCTTCTTTGCCAGCTTTCAATATCTGTTCTTTTGTGTCTGTTGCTCCGCTCCATGTTTCAAAGTCGACTAATCTAGTATTTTCGTTGTAAGTTTTCATAATTAATTTATTTATTGAATTTCACTTAATTTGTCGATCTCATTGTCATTCCATAACGCCTGAACCATCGCCCATTCTTTTTGAACTGCTTTGTAAATCTTTTTGGCTGATCTGCTGTCTGTATCATAACCAAAATCACCACAAAAACATTCAAAGTCAAACGGATCGTATTTCGTTAAACATGCCAAAACATCATAGGCATTTGGGGCTGTTCTCGATCTACTATTGAAAATGGATTGACCGAAATTAAAAGAGAATTTTCGATCGCCTCGTTTTAAAGTGATTTTATAAATATCTCTTCTTTCTTTGTCACCCGCAAAATGAAAATCATTTTTAAGAAAGGAACATTTTAGTTCTGTGTCTGTTTTGCTTAAAAAATCATTTGCTTGTTTTAAATAATCGCTTTTCATCTTAATAATTTTTATTGATTAATAATAAGTAAATATCTATTTAATTTTTTACTCTACCAAATTTATTTTTATGTTGTTTAACATCTACCTGTTTTATCACACCAGCCACAAGCCCCAAAGAATAACACTGTATTAAATCCAAAGAACAAGCCTAAAGGATTTACAAAGAATAGTAGTGTAACTATTCCGGCAATGGCTGCCAGTGTGAAAAGAATTTTACTTGCTTCCATTTTGTCGTGTTTAAATTCTCTGTAAATTAATAACATTAAAACCACATAAACAAACAAAACACTAAAAAAGTTAATATGTTACAAAACATATTAAAAGCCAAAGGATTAAAAGAAAGTACAGGAATATAATTTTAATAGGGTTTAATAGAGGTCTATTTTTCCCGTGTAAGGCATTTTAAACAGTATAGGACAGACGATCTCTTTTTGGACGTGTAAATAATACCAAGCAAAAAACCGAATAAAACAATATTAAAAGAATGCTGTACAACATGTGTGATCTTTTTGTGGTGTGCCGTGTGTATTAAATTAGAAAAACATATATAAAGGAATAAGAACATAATAAGGATAGTTTTGTTTTCTCAGGATGTATTAACAGTTTTATAGTTGTGCGATAGATTATGGAGGTTTTATGGAGGTTTTTATGTTGTTTTTATGTTAGTGTTTATGTTGGTGTTTAAAGTAAATAACAAAAAATATCTTTTTTCCCCTCTTATTTATTGATAAACGATAAATAAATAGATAATCTGGATTATCAGATCGTAAATAAATAAATACAAATAATATTACTTTGTTACTTTGCTCTCGACTGGATAAAACAGTATGACACAAAAACAGGTTATTTTCTTACATATTGTCAATACGCTAAATATCCACTTGTCTTATAATTGCTATTATGATAAACAAAAATATGGTTCAATAGCTATCATATTAAATAAAAACCCTGTTATCCCTTTGTTTAAGCCAATATAAGAGACTTTAAAACTTCAAAGGTCAAAGTATAGGCATAAAAAAACCAGTCATTAAACTGGCTTTAAATTAGATTGTAAGGGATATTATTCTTTTGGATATAATCTATAATCGTTACAAAACTTATTTACATTGTAATCTACGTTTTCACCCAGTTCAACAGAAATGCTCTTTAATACTCTTAAATTCCAAAGGTTTGTAGTTTGGTCTGGATAGGTATCATTTGAATTGTTTTGAATGCTTTCTAACACTTCACTTAATGACTGGATAGCGATTTCAATATCTGCTAAATACCTATTGTTTTGTTCTTTATTCATCTTATAATATTTTTAATTGGTTTCTAATAAAAAAACACGGTTTCAAAGGATGACCGTAAACCTATTTAATTAGATATTAGATACAATTTTGATTATATCTAGCTTGCCTGTTTTCAATGAATTATGATACAGATTAATTAAATCGTCGTTGTTGTTAATAACGGCACTAACATAATTTAATTTAGTTTTCAATAGTCTGTTAACAGCGTTTATTAATTCCTCTGATTCATTTAATACGCTTGTATTGTTGTCATTCATCCATGTTGTAACAGTGTGCAATGTGTTTATTACTTCCGTTAACGCTTGTTTTGATTCTTTTGTTGTCATAACTAATAATTTAATTGATTAATACAACGAAGATAACGTATTGAATTGATATAAACAAGCAATATGTTATCTAACATATTTTATTCCGCACACCACCCACCCGAACACGTTCTCAATTCCTCTATATGAAGCGATTTAAGCACTGTATTAAACACTTTCTTTGTTCAAAGGTAGAAAGTACTGGAATCGCTTTTATTTGGCTTTAAGTTTGCAAACTGGATTAAAAACAGCCCCCGCCCAAAGTAGATCTCGAATTATGTTAAATAGTTGATGGTCAATATTGTTACATAGGGATCACTTGCCTAAAGATTCTCCTGCAAATAGATGTTGTCAAAG
>Ga0209919_1001005_pt1 | contig 13973 bp, 11 predicted proteins | sample SalPon2A_C_D2_MG_FD_185721 | JGI IMG/M metagenome (GOLD analysis project Ga0209919, IMG submission 185721) | Soil microbial communities from South San Francisco under conditions of wetland restoration - Salt Pond MetaG R2A_C_D2_MG (SPAdes)... | ecosystem: Environmental > Terrestrial > Soil >... | reverse complement strand
CAGATCGAAGACCAGGGTGCCAAGCACGTTAACATCGGCTTCACATGCGTTGCAACCGCCTGCAGATACCTGACGCAATTTCAAGGAACGGCCGAATAATGCCAGCGTTTTTTTCTCAAGAGCTTTGGCCAAGGCCAAAGTTTCGCCTCCATAATGGAGGTCATCCCTATTATTAACCGCTAAACGGTAGTCGGTGGAGAAAGTTACGGCGCCGTGCGGGCACCCTTTACAATCGGCGCAGAACAGGCAGCGTCCGAGATCCAGCACCATCTTATCGCCCTGACGACTGATGGCGCCGGTTGGGCAGCACTTCTCACAATCATGACAGCCCGACTTGCATTTAGCTTGGTTCAATTGCGGAAGGCCTCTAAAACGCTCTGATAGAACCGGTTCCTTCTTTGGAAAAGGATTGGTTCGATAACCTTGGCGAAATCTTTCACGGAAAATACTGAACATGTATGCTCTCCTTCCAGTTTCCTCTTTTAGAGATCGAAGCCACAGTAAGACAGATTAAAGCTCTTGTTGCAAAGAGGAAAATCTGAAATCTGTTCGTTTCGTAAAGCCATGGCCAGTCCGCTCCAGTTGAAAAAGGATGGGTCAATGACCTTATAACGGCTGAATTTGCCCTGTTCATTGGTAAGGGCGATATGCGTCACCCGGCCCCGCCAGCCTTCAACCATGCTGACCGCGAGCATATCCGCCCGGGGAGGCGAAACCTCCTGCATTGCCGGTTCCGAAGTAAGTTTATCCAGTTTGCCATGGATTATTTCGGTAGCTGAATCGACATCGAGCCGCCGCACATAGGCGCGAGCAAAGACATCACCATCTTCGCCGCACAGCAGAGGATGCTCATCTTCGGCAAAGGCGGAGGGGTAATTTCGCCGACTGTCCGTGTCAAGACCACAGGCGCGGCCGGCCATTCCGGTCAGACCAAGTGCTTTCGCGTCTTCTTGTTTGACTATCCCCGTGCCTTCAAGACGACCAAGTACTGAAGGCTCCTTGAAAAATAAATCGAGAGCGCCTTTGGTGTATCTCGTAGTCAGGGACAAGAAATCTTTCAACTTGCTCCGCAAATCCGGATCAATCGAAAACAATGATCCTCCCGGGCGGACCAGTCCCCGGCCAAAACGGCTGCCGCAGATCATCGCCGTCATATTCAAATAATCACCGCGAATTCTGCCGCAATATGACGCAGTGGGCAGGTAGCCGATATCGGCAGCGAGAGCGCCGAAATCGCCGACATGATTCGCGAGCCGTTCCAACTCAAGGCCGATTATTCTGAGGTCCCGACACTCTCGTCCAACTTTATGTTCGCCAAGAGCCTCCATAACCTGACTGTAGGCCAGCATGTGGCCGACACTAGTGTCACCGGCAATGGTCTCCATCTGGCAGCCGGTGGCGGGATGAGGACCTCCGATTACCAACCGTTCAATATCGCGGTGCTGGAAGCCCAGAGAAATCTCTAGATTTAAAACCTTCTCGCCGAAACACTGGAAGCGGAAATGGCCCGGTTCGATAACTCCCGCGTGAACGGGGCCAACTCCAACCTCGTGGATTTCATCACCTTCAACTTGAAAATAGTCCATATCGCCGACTAAAGGGTGTTTTTTGGGATCGCGGCCCCAAACATCTTTATCGCCTTGCCATACCTGGTGAAAACGGACCGGTTTCAGCCAGGGATGGCCTTCGGGAATAACCCCGAATTGCTCGGCCATCTCCCTTTCGAATAGATGGAACTGCGGCCAGCGGTTGGTCAGCGATGGGTATGATGCCGGTAGAGTACAGCGAAATACTGCTATATCTTTAGTATCGCGGCATCCGATCAGGGTAATCATTTCAAAATCGCCGGATATCTGCTCTTTCGGGGAATTGGCGATAAAACATGCAAGAACGTCGTTACCGGTGCCCATGAGAGGCGCCAATTGTTCAAGAAAAGAATCAAACGGCAACCTAGGTATTTGGGCCAGTTTAACGGTCTCGTTGTTTTTTATGCGGACAATGTCTGTCATTGGACTGCCTCCACAAGGGCCGCGGCTTGCGTAAACATGGCCTGGAGCGGTTTGGGTAGATAAATACCGATGAACAGCACCGTTGCCAAGAGCAGTATCGGGCTGATCACGGTCAAGGCTGTTTCTTTAAAGTACTCTGATTCGACTTCTTCCATGGCTGGACCCAAAGTGACGGGTAAAACCGTGCTGCCCATGCCGATAAAAATTACCACAAGCAGGATAATAAAGGCGGCCCCCAGAAGAAAATGGCCGCCGCCGAAAATCCCTCGAAGTACCGCAAATTCACTGAGAAACGGGCCAAAGGGAGGAGAGCCGGTAATGGCCAAAAATCCCAGGAGAAAAGCGGTGGCGGAAAACGGCAGGGCGGCAAGGGAGCCCATGATTTCACAACGGCGCTTGCTGCCGTAGTAGCGATGAATATTGCCGGCGGAAAGGAAAAGTGAAGTTTTGGTCAGCGCATTATTAAGCACATGAAACATAGCTCCGTAGGTAGCGATACCGCCGACAGCGACCCCGATTGCCAGGATTCCCATATGCTCGACACTGGAGTAGGCAAGCATCCGCTTTATATCTTTTTGTTGAATAACAAAAATAGCGGCCACCAGCAGTGAAGTCACTCCCATAGCCATAAGTGCCTGATGGCAGAGAACCTGTTCTCCTGCCGCCCCCATGATCTGCACCGCCCGGAGAATGGCCAGGAAAGCCACACTGGTCAAGCCACCGGCGAGCAATCCTCCTACCATGCCGGGTGCTTCACCGTAGGCATCAGGTTTCCAGGTATGGAGAGGGGCCAACCCCATTTTTGTGCCGAAACCCACCAGTAAAAAGATAAAACCGGCCCGTAACCAGGGCTTGGAATAGGTAGCCGCCGAGGCGAGAATTTTATCCATGGTTAGTTCCGCGGTTCCGTTCCCATGTAACCCGGCATATGAGACAAAAAGAATACCGAGCATTGCAAGGGCGATTCCGACAGAACAGAGCAACAGATATTTCCAGGTGGCCTCAACGGAAAAGCGACTGTGGTTGTAATAGATCAAAGGAGCGCTTACCAGGGTGGTTGCCTCAACCGCAACCCACAACAGGCCGAGATGGCGGGCAATTGCGGCCATACTCATGGCGGCCAGGAAAAGGAGGAGACAAACGATAAAGGTTCGATTCCCCCAGCTTTCATGACAGGTAAGATAGCCCAGCGCATATATCGAACAGGCGACAAAGAGGATACTGACCACCAGTAAAATTAAGGCGCCGAGCGCATCGAGGCCGATCATGCCCAAGGCAACCTCCGGCGGCCGGATGGCAATAGCATAAAGGACAATGGCAAAATGCGGGATTGAAGTAGCAGGCACGAGCCATGGCCGCAAACGGTCACTTGGCAGGAGAGCCGCGATTATTGAACCAAGAATTGGCAGTACTACGATAGCATATAGAATCATCTTGTTTATTCCCTAAGCAGACAAAGATTTTCCGTATCAATAGAGGAAAATTCCTGGTTAATATGGTTCATGACAATCCCCATTACGAAAATGGCGACCAGCATATCAAGCAACACCCCGGCTTCAACCATAAGGGGCATAGCCTTAGCCAGCAGAATACCAAATAGAAAAATACCGTTTTCAAAAACCAGGTAGCCTAAAACCTGGTTAATCGCTTTTTTACGGGTGATCAGCAGGAGAAAACCCATGGCCAGGGTCGACATGGCCGTGGGTATCACCAATGAATGGACATGTTCGGTGATAAGCGGAAGTCTGTCGGCAAAAATAAAAGCGCCGCCGGTTGCCAGAGCGCCCAAAATCAGGCTTGCCACAAAACCGATACGCGGAGTAATATTTCGCTTAATCTGAATCTGTTTGGTGGCCCGCAACAACAGCCAGGGGATGGCAATCCCTTTAAGGAGAAATGCACCGGAGGAGAGGATGATCGTGTGACCGCTGAAGCCGTGAATCAAGGGGGGCAGGAGAGCAAGAATTGCGCCTTGCAAAGCTACGGCTTGGATACATGCGCCCAGACGGCTGGATCCAATAATAAAGAAGTTTATAAGGATGACAGTCAGCATGATTGTGTTGGGGATCTCGTGCATTGTGCTACCTCAATAGAAGAATAAAGGAAAAGAAAGACAACAACGCCGTTCCGACCAGGAGTTGCGGTACCCGTACCATCCGCAAACGCGCCATGGCCGATTCCACCAGGCCTATGGAGACGGTAAGAGCCAGAATTAAGCCGGAAAATCTGGCGATATCGAGCCATACACTGCCGGTTGAGGTCGGCAGGATAACATCGGCAAGCACGACGGCCAGGACAAAGAGTTTCATTGCCGCACCGTATTCGATCAGTCCCAAATTGGGTCCGCTGTGATCGAGGACCATCACCTCATGGATCATAGTCAATTCAAGGTGGGTGTTGGGGTCGTCAAAGGGGATGCGGCAGTTCTCGGCCAATAAGACAATGAACAAGCAAACGGCGGCCAGAAATAACGGGATCCCGGCACCTCCGGCGGAAAGCATTCCGGCCAGGGAAAGGTCGCCGGTGAGGCGGGCCAAGACCATAAAGACGATAAACATGGTCGGTTCTGCCAGACAGGAGAAGGTTGCCTCCCTTGCCGCGCCCATCCCCTCAAAACTGGAGCCGGTATCCAGGGCGGCAAGTATGGTAAAAAAGCGGGATAAGCCGAATAGATAGGCAAAAAGGACAAAATCGCCTGAGAACGAAACAGGGGCGGTGCTTATGGAGCCGAACGGGATAAGGACCGAGGCCAGAAGCGGTACAGCAACAGCCAGTATCGGCCCGGCCCCGAAAACCCATGTCGTCGTATCGCTAAGCACCATATCTTTTCGCATAAGCTTGGCGATATCAAAATAAAGCTGCAAGATAGGAGCGCCATGGCGGCCGCCGATTATAGCTTTAACCCGGGAAATGATTCCGGCCAATAATGGCGACACCAGCAGTAGCAAGAGAAGATGGGAAAAAATGTTTAAGGCCATCTTACACACCTCGTAAATTTTGATATATATCCAATCCTATGAGCAGGATAGTCGCAATGAAAATATAAAGGAGGTAAATATTCAATTTACCAGCCTGTAATTTGTGAAAACGGTGGGCCCGGGAGGAAAGATTAGCGAAAAGCGGCGCAAAAAAACGATTAAAGAGAGGGTCGCCTAGGCTTTGGGTGAAACGGCCGGTCTTCCGGAAAAGATCCGGCGAGGTTACTATCTCATTGTGGGGGGACAGACTGTCGGCAAAGAGGGTGTCCTGCGCAAATTGGGTAAACCCTGCAGCGGAATATACCATGCGCCGATTCGGTTTCTGAAAACCACAGCCCCATGTGGGGAAATTACCTTCGGAAATCTTGTTTTTTGAGCTGAGCCACAGCCACCCTCCCAACAGGCACAGTACAGCGACTGAGATAGCAGTCCATTGCCAGGTTAACAGAAAAGGCAATACATGCAAATCAGCCACCGTGGAGGTGTGTAAGGCTTGGGCCGGTTTGGCAACTGCGGCCAGCATTACTGACGGAACGACGCCCGCCAGGATACAAAGGAAGCTTAGAATGGCCATGCCGACAAGCATTAACGGCGCCGACTCGGCCGCATTTTCCGCTTCAGGCGCCCGGGGTTCTCCAAGCAGGGCTATACCCGTCATCCGGCAAACCGTAAACAGCACTAAACCGCCGATCAAAATCATCAAAGAAAGAATCAATAATGAAGAAAATGCCATAATGCCATGGGTCTGTTGGCCCATCAGCACTACACTCATGTAAAGATATAACTCGCTCACAAATCCGTTCAAAGGCGGTAGTCCGGCAATGGCTGCACTACCCAGGATCAGCATGGCCCCGGAAAACGGCATCCGTTTCAACAAGCCGCCGAACTTGGCGAAGAAGCGGCTGCCGGTGCTATGTAGCAGCGATCCCGCGCCCATGAAAAGTAAACCTTTGAAAAAGGCGTGATTCCAAACATGCAGCAGGGCGCCGATAAGAGCAATGCCCGCCACAACCGGCAAGCCGGCATTAATCCCAAACAGCCACAGGCCGATGCCGAGAAAGATAAGATTTATATTCTCAACCGTGGAGTATGCCAACGACCTCTTGATGTCGTTTTGGGAAGCAGCCATGCTGATTCCAAAGAGGGCGCCGCATAATCCTATAGCAATGAGAAGTACTGCGCACCACGTCGGCAATGGGGGTAAAAATGGCAGCATGCGTAAAAAACCATATACCGCTGTTTTAATCATTACTCCCGACATAAGAGCTGAGATATGGCTGGGGGCGGCTGGATGTGCCTCCGGCAGCCATACGTGCATGGGAAAAAGTCCTGCCTTGGAGCCAAAGCCGAGCATGATCAGGATGAACAGCCCGCCGGCCATGGCGGGGGACAGACTGTGCAGGGCATCGAAGCTGGAAAAATCAAGGCTGCCGCTTGTATTCGCGGCGGTAAGAAAGAAAAAGAAAAGAAAGGCCACTCCGATGTGGGTCGCCATGAAATAAAGCCAGCCGGCTCGGCAGACTTCTTCTTTCTCGTAATCATAACAAACCAGGAAGAATGAAGATATCGACATGCCCTCCCACGCGATTAGAAACTGTAGACCGTTGCCCGCGGTTACCACGGCTGCCATGGAGAGCATGAGGATATTGAAGAAAAACCAGTGGAACACGATTTTCCGCACTCGCGGCACGTCATGCTGTAGATAGGAATAGCCATAAAGCGCTGCCGCAAAACCTACAACAAAAATAGGAAGAAGGAAAAAGGCGGCCAAGCCGTCGATCTTTAAAGAAAGATTTATTCCGCCGGTTAGCCAGGGGATGGAAACTAAAGATGCACTTTCAGCAAAGAGACCTTTTATCGCAGAAAATATCCCCGCCAGACATCCTGCTGCACTAAAGATCATTCCGCTCAAATGGGCGGCACGATTTTGGCGCAAAAACAGGATGGGGAGGATCGCGCCACCCAGTAATAACAGGCAAGCGAGCAAAAATGTACTTATTGCCGAATTACCGGTGAAGTAATTGAAAAACATGAGTGTAGGTTCCCTTTATCAAGCTTGTTTTTCGTTCGCGGCTAAACGCTCGCGGGCCTCGTCGGCGCTGGCAAACAGATTGTCGCCGATAACTTCAAGCAGTTTGGCCCTTTCCAGAATCTCGATGATCTGCGGTTTGAGGCCGATAAAGGCAAGTCCCCGGCCTTCTTCTTCAAGTTGCTTCAAAAGCTCTCGCAACATCGCTTCGCCGGAGGCGTCGATTTCGTTAATGCCGCTGCCGTCAACCAGAACGGTTTTGGCCTCCTCGTCCTTGTCGAATATCTCCCGAACGGTGTCCTCAAAATATGCGACATTGGCGAAGTAGAGTTGGCCGTCAAAACGCATCAACGGGTAATGGATTTTCCTGGTGTGGTCCGTTTCCACGCATTCAATTTCGAGGTTGCTGATGATATTGACCTTGGGCTTCATGGTCTTGAAAAGATGGAGGCCCAGGGCAAGGGCGCCACCGATCAGGATGCCGTTGACGATATGGGGGGCGAAGAGGAGCGAGGCGGCAAAGGTTACTCCGGCGCCGATGCCGTCAAACTTGCTTACCTTCCAGGCATGGGACATTGCTTTGAAGTCAATAAGTCCGGCAACCGCCATGATGATAATCGCGGCGAGAACCGCCTGGGGCAGAAAGACCAGGTATTGGGTCAGGAAGAGCAGGGTGAGCATGACAATTACCGCGGTAAAAACCGAGGACATCCCGGTCTTGCCGCCGGCGGAAAAGTTGAGGGCGGTCCGAGAGAAAGACCCGCTGGTGGGGTAGCAGCTCGAAAAACTCCCGACCAGAGCCGAGATGCCTTGGCCGATCATCTCCTGGCTGACGTCGATTTTCTGGCCGCTCTTCGGGGCAATGGCCTTGTTAACGGAATTAAATTCCATGAAACCGATAAACATAACGACGAAAGCCCCGGGGATCATATCGATCATCATTCCGATCTCAAAACTTGGGGCTTGGAATTTCGGCAACCCCGGGGGGATGAAACCGACCACGGCCACGTACCGTTGAGCGGCTTCGGCTGCGGCTCCTCTGACGGACGGGTCGAGGATTGTCTGGGGATCGTACCATCCCATAAACTTAACAATCAAAGAGCCGATTGCGACTACAACCAAAGCCGAGGGGACTTTTGGGAAATATTTTTTCAAAAACCAGAGCACAAACAAGGAACCGATGCCGATGGCAAAGGTCGGACCATGTAACTGGCTGGGAATGTCCATAAAGACATTCCAGATATCACGCAGATAAAAATCGCTGCGGTGCATGGCGACGCCAAAAATCTTACTGACCTGTGACGAGGCGATAATCAAGGCTCCCGCATTGATGAAACCGCGGATAACCGGTTGTGAAAGAAAGTTTGCCATGACCGTGAGTTTGAAGACCCCGACCAGGAATCTGACCATCCCGACCATGAAGGCTAAAAGAATCGCCAGCTCAATGTAGCGTTCCGAGCCGATGAAGTTCGCGATTCCGTTTCCAAACGGGGTGAGGGTTGCCATCGTCAGCAGCGAAGTCATGGCTACCGGTCCGGTCGCCAGGTGAAAGGATGAACCCCACATGGCGCCGATTAGGCCGGGCAGCAGCGCGGCATAAAGGCCATAGATCGGCGGCAGTCCCGCCAACTGAGCGTAGGCCATTGACTGCGGAATGAGAACCAGGGAGACCGTGAGGCCGGCGATGAAATCGGCCCGGATATTCTTGCCGTTCATCAGCGGTCCCCACGTAAGGAATGGGAAAATCTTTGTTGCGATATTCATGATTATACCTACAGTAAGTGATTATATTTTCGACGTTTTTCCTAGCAGGAAACCGGCTTGTTTCGGGGTGCTCCGAATCGAAATAAGGGGGTGTTATATTGCTATATAAAGGTGTATCCAACAGGAAAACTGTCATTGAGTGACGAAAGTCAATTTACCGATTATTTTTTTTTATGCAACTGGGAAATAATATTTCTTGACACATATTTTCAGGTCGAGCGGTAAAATACTTTTCCTTCTATTTTCGACAACGGTAAGGATTTTGAAAAAGCGAAGATGCTTTTCCCTCCCCTTGAATTCGATTTTTGTTATAAGCATCAACACCATAAAAAAATTTGATTGCCACTCAGGTTTCAGCCAATAATCGAGGGCATTTGCCTAAACCCTCCGACAAGCTCAGGGTGAGCGGAGTTACTGTTATAGCGATTCATCGCGGGCCTGCCGTTTACCCTGGGCCTGTCGATCATCCTGAGCCTGTCGAAGGAGGGCAAATCCGGAAACAGGCTAAGATGCGATGGTAATCAGATAAAAGAATGTTATTTATTTAAGCGGCTACTGCGTAAAGGCGAGCGATTAAAATTGTTCATTTACGGAATCGTCCGCGGCCCACTCCAAATATGAGCGCCTTATCGGTTGGTTAACGACGGTGCCTGGTATAACTGTCGCCGATGCTCTGCCGGGAAGGCTCCGGCAGGGGCAGATTTCCCACCGCGGCAGTTCCGCGCTTGAGTCCAAGACGTACTTCCAGAGCATTTTGGGGTTGAGCGGTACTTCAGTTCCTGGTAAGTTTCCAGAGGCCGGACGGCGGTTACGATTCCGCGATGAGCCACATCTTTCAGCTTATGTGTAGAGTAATAAAATCTCAAAGCGATGTTAATGGAGGAGAGCCGCATGCCAAATCAGTATCGTGACCCCTACATTGTCCGACATATGGCGCCATTTAGGATTGACGGCCTGGCCATCCCCTATGCGGAATTTGTCCCCAGGCTGTATAATTTCTGTATGGAACTGGGATTCAGGAAAGGGCTGATCATGCCGTCCCGGGCCTTTTGTTCGGATGAGAATCAGGGGCTCCCCATTATTTTATTGACCAAGCATTTTGGAACATTTCCTTTTAATCATGGCCGGGTGGGGGGGATTGTCGCCACCGACCGACACCTGCCCCATTCACACCATGGCGAGGATGCGGTTATTGTCCAGGCAAGTCATGTCGGTTACGATCCGGAAACCGGTAAATACGGGACCTATCGGCGCCCCCAGATGGCCGGTAACTGCATTTCGCTCTCCTGCGGGAAGCTTTCTCACGTTATCAGTCCTTATGTGGAGCAGTATCAGTTTGCCCAGCGCCGGATCTTTTTACATCGGGATGAGAAAAATCGATGTCTGATTACGGTTAAAAATTCATTTGTCGATTTCGATTCGCACCCGGTCAAAAACGGTCTTGTCCTGCGTCTGCCGAAGATTGTCCAAGAGGATGAATACGGGGTCATCCGGCCCCTGGCGGCTGCCAGTACTTCCCAAACCTACGAGGTGTCCGAAGAATTTCGAAAGCGCTTTGAGGTGATCGGATATCAATGGAAATCCGGCGAAGGGGAAAGCATTGGCGATTTGCTGACCGCGGATCTTTTCTTCTTTCGGGAGGATTTTCATGAAACGGATGAATATCTGCTTCTGGAAAGAAATCTTATTGAATTCATGCCCGATATCGTCAGTTCAAAAAACCCTTCGCTCCGGGCCGCCAAAATCAATATCCAACTTGAGTTTGCCAGGGTAACGGAATCAATTCGCCGGGGTAACGAATACGACGGCAAGAATCTTCTCTACATAGCCGGACTTAATCTCGATATCTCCGAATATAATAATTATCTTGCCACCACTTATTTTGTGCCTTGGGCCGCCCATATCCAGTTGCGGGACTCTGCCTCGGCTGCTGAATACTCCCATCCCCTGGAACAGGAGGCCTTGTTTGCCAAACTCATGGCGCAGAGCAAGGAAAATAAGGCCCAGGTGGATCTGAAGGAAAATATCCAGCGCATGCTGGAATCTCCCCATTTCGACATTCGGGCCCCAAAGTGAGCCGAAACTGATCTTTGGTTTTGCGGCACTCAGCGGCTGGTTATTTTGTGGTGGGCGCTCTTCAGCAGAACCAGAAAACAGGCCGAGGAGATTCCGGCCGAACCGAAGACCATGCACATCACCATGATCTGGTAACGGGCGGCGATCAGCGGCGAAATCCCCGAGAGGATCTGGCCGGTCATCATCCCCGGCAGTGAGACCAGCCCCACCGCGAAAAGAGAATTGGTGATCGGGATCAGCGAGGCCCGGAAGGCGATCCGTCTGGCTTCCTCGTATGCGAGATCCCGGCCCCGTTCGGCAAAGAATCTTTCGGCGGCAAGGCTGACGCTGTTCAAGGCGTTGGCGAAGATCATCCCGGCCAGCGGGATCATGTAGCGGGGCAGGAACCAGGGTTCAAGCCGGATTACCCCTTGAGTGACAAGAAACAGGGTGGTTGTGCCGCCCACCGCTATCGAGAACACTGCCTTACCGAATAGTCTCAAGCGGTCGGCCCGGACAGTGCGCAGGGAGATCCAGCTGGAGGCGAGAATCATTACCAGTAGAATCGCCATAATCAAAGGAGCGCTGTCCGATTCGAAGATGAAAATCAGCAGGTAACCGATCAGGAGCAGCTGGGCCAGCATCCGGAGCACCGCATATATTGTATTGGGCAGGTTCAGAGACCATTTCCAGATGATTATGGCGACTAGCGCGACCGGCAGAAAGGCCAGGGCCAGATTGGCCAGGGGGATTGTTTGGATTGTATCGTTCATGATTTAGCCGTCTTTAGAAGTATTACGAGAGCACCAAATAAATCCTTAGTTGTTTCCCGGGGATTTTACAAATAAATTTCGGCAATCCGGTGGTTTCCTGATCGCCTGAGTTCGTACAGAGGTTGGCAAAGGGGATCTTTATCATTGACTATATAGATATATAGCAATATGGTTATATGGAATGATTTCCGATTACCACTTAATTGCAGCCAACAATCGCGGTGAGGCAAGCCCCCTTCGACAGGCTCAGGGTGTGCGGAGTCGCTGTTATACCGATCACTCCGAGCCTGCCGAAGGATGGGTGCCAGACTACATAGCGGCGCGATTTAGGTATGTTAATAGCTCCAAAGGGTTATGTCGCGGCATGTCGCCTAACCAGGATAACGGCCGAGATTAGAGGGCAGACAGAAAATGATTTACGAGAGGCGGCAATGAAAGAGTTTATCAAGGTGATGAAGGGCTTGTCGGACCCCACCAGGGTCAAGATCATCAAGGTCCTGCAATGCAGGGAATTGTGTGTCTGCGAGATCAGGGCTTTGCTTGGCCTGGCCCAACCGACTATTTCCAAGCATCTTAAGTTACTGGAGGAAGCGGGGCTGGTGGAGAGCCGCAAGGACAAGCTCTGGGTCAACTATCGGCTGGCCGGCGGCGGCGACAATTATGCCGCGAACGTTCTTCGCGATTTGCGGGGCCGTCTCGAGGACGATCCGGAAATCAAAAAACTCAAGGAGATGTTGCCGTTGATTAACCGGGAAGAACTTTGCCGCTAAGAGAGAAAGAGGGGATCTATGGAACCTTTAACGTTAAATAACAACTGCTGCTCCACCGGCGGAGAATCGCAAAAAACCGGCAAAGGCCGTTCCAACCGGCCGCAAAACGCTATTCTCGGTCTTGGCGGCCTGGTCCTCTGGTTTGTGCTATACCGGCAATTACTCCCTTTTTCCAATTATCTTACCTTTGAACTCTTGGGCTTATCGGACACCGGGCATCTCGGCCGGGCCGTCCAGTTCTTCGCCTACGATACTCCCAAGGTCCTGATGCTCCTTACTCTGGTGGTTTTCGGGGTGGGCATTATCCGGACCTTTTTCACTCCGGAGCGGACCAGAAAGATCCTGGCCGGGAAACGGGAATCGTTTGGCAACGTGCTGGCAGCCCTTCTGGGTATCGTCACTCCGTTCTGTTCCTGTTCGGCGGTGCCCCTCTTTATCGGTTTCGTAACCGCGGGGGTACCCCTGGGGGTGACTTTCTCCTTCCTGATCTCGGCCCCGATGGTCAACGAGATTGCCCTGGTTCTTCTCTATGGACTGCTTGGTTGGAAGATTGCAGGACTTTATCTGTTGACCGGGCTCCTGGTGGCGATTGTCGCCGGCTGGACAATCGGCCGCCTCAACATGGAAAATCATATCGAGGACTGGGTTTTAAAAATGCGCACCGACGTAAACGATATCCCGGATGAACGTCTCACCTGGCCGGAACGGGTCGGACGGGGCTGGGCGGCGGTCAAGGATATCGTCGGCAAGGTCTGGCCCTATGTGGTCGGCGGCATTGCGGTGGGCGCGGCCATTCACGGCTATGTGCCGGAAGGTTTCATGGCCTCGATCATGGGCAAGGGGGCCTGGTGGTCGGTGCCGGCGGCGGTGGTGATCGGCATCCCGATGTACTCCAATGCGGCGGGAATCGTGCCGATCATCCATGCCCTGCTCGAAAAAGGCGCCGCCCTCGGTACGGTGCTTGCCTTTATGATGAGCGTCATAGCCCTGTCCCTTCCGGAGACGGTGATCCTGCGCAAGGTCCTGAAGCCGCGGTTGATTGCAACTTTTATCGGCGTGGTCGGTTGTGGTATCCTGCTGGTCGGCTACCTGTTCAATCTGATAATCTAAAGGAGGCTCAATTAATGACTGATAGCGAGTCAATCACCATTAAGCCGATCGGGGTCATGCATTGCCGGCTGAAGACCAGGGAGGAGACTCCGAAGAATTTTACCGAGTCGACCGAGACCGGCGCCCTGGAGGTATTCCCGCAATATCTGGAGGCGATGGCCGATATCAAGGCGGGCCAGACCCTGGTTGCCCTGTTTTGGCTGCACGAGGCGGGGCGTGACGCACTAAAGGTCTATCCGCGCGGCGACAAGAGTCGCGGGCTGCACGGGGTTTTCAGCACCAGAAGCCCGATGCGCCCCAACCCCATTGCCATCTCGGAGTTGAAGGTCCTTGGGGTAAAGGGCAATATTATCGAGGTGTCCGGGGTCGATGTGTTGAACGGCACGCCGTTATTGGATATCAAAAAGATGATTTAGCGAGGGAGTAGATATGGAAATTAAAGTAATGGGACCGGGCTGTGCCAAATGCTCGGAAGTAGAAGAAAT